>Ga0315900_10000253_pt1 | contig 95578 bp, 93 predicted proteins | sample LakEriMetagenome_FD_203521 | JGI IMG/M metagenome (GOLD analysis project Ga0315900, IMG submission 203521) | Freshwater fungal communities from buoy surface, Lake Erie, Ohio, United States - Buoy 12 MA114 | ecosystem: Environmental > Aquatic > Freshwater > Lake > Lake biofilm | place: USA: Lake... | reverse complement strand
GGCGTGGAGTCTGCAGACCTTGCTAAACGGATCAAATCAAAGAGATATATAGCGACGACAGACGCTTCAGAGATTTCTGACTCAGATGTCGTAGTGATTGCAGTACCAACTCCACTGACTAAAGACCGCAAACCAGACCTCAACTATGTCCTAGCGGCATGTAAAACTATCGGGGAAAACTTAAAGACACCTGCACTGATCATTAATGAATCAACTTCTTTTCCTGGAACAGTTCGAAATTTAATCAAACCTGAAATTGAAAAGTACTCAGCTGGATCAGTTGATCACATGTATGCAGTTTCTCCAGAGCGAGTGGATCCAGGTCGCACAGATTGGAATCAGAAGAACACTCCAAGACTATATGCAGGGCTAACACCTGAGGCCTCTAGCGCTGTTCGGGATTTCTATTCAACGTTCTGTGACAATTTAGTCGAAGTCTCATCTCCTGAAGTTGCAGAGGCTGCGAAGTTATTTGAAAACACCTTTAGACAGGTAAATATCGCACTTGTAAATGAATTTGCTCAGATTGCTCACGCTTTAGGCATTTCTGTTTATGAAACTCTTGATGCCGCAGCAACAAAGCCCTACGGATTTATGAAATTCATGCCAAGTGCCGGTGTAGGTGGGCACTGCATCCCAGTAGATCCTTCATATCTGGCAGATACAGCAGCTCGTGTCGGCGTCCCAGCGACATTTATTGAACGAGCAAATGAAGTGAACCTCGAGATGGCTAAATATGTTGTTGATCGTATTACCGCTGATAATGGTGGAAGCCTCAAGGGTAAATCTGTGCAGGTTGTCGGTGTGGCCTATAAACCGAATGTGGCAGATGTGCGTGAGACGCCGGCAGAGCTTGTGATTGAAGAGCTAAAGAAGGCTGGAGCCACAGTTACATGGAGTGATGATCTTGTTTCTATGTGGATGGGTGAAACTTCAACCCAATTAGGGGGTTCAGATATTGCCGTGGTTGTCACACTACATTCGGTGACAGATGCCGCCGCCGTCCTTAAATCCGCTCCATATGTCTTTGATACAACAGGCAAAGTGCGAGGCGCACGCTCGCTATAGATTTAGCCGATGCGTTCGTTGAGTCTTCGACGGATTGCCAAGAACGCAACCACCTGCAAGAAGATGCTCAAAGACATCGTTGGAATGCGGAATCTGTGGTCTCCAATAGTGCCAACAGAAATCAACCATGAAAGCACCACAGGTATTGCCAAGACTTTGGCAAAGAAATTCTCGTCAGGACCAAGTTTGCGAAGTGACCGGTAACCCACGAAGAGGAAAATCATCTGTCCGAGAATCCATCCCCAAGAAACTAGGACTCCAAAAGGACCATAGACAAAATCTCGGCCACCCTGTGAGCCAATGACGACTTGATGGGCAGGTGAAATTTTCAGCCAAGGATTACGGGCCATAGTTCCTTCAGTCTCTGGTCCAGACCATGGAGACCAAAAGAAGAGCGCCTTGTTGAATGAAAGGCGCGCAGTATCTACTGGGTTTGTCAGATACCACTTAATCACACAGATCACGATCTCGTTATCTGAAACCACAGTTGCTGGCGCTTTTGGTTCACATGGAACTTCTGCTCCGGTGCGCACGAAGCCACCAGAGGTATCAGGACCAGCGCCAATGCGCATCGTAATTCCTAAGTTAGTCGAAATCGTAGCCTTATCAATTGCTACAGCGTTCCTATAGATCAAACCAGCTGGTGCGATCAACATGACCGCGGTAACTAATGCTGCTAAGCGAATACGATTCTTAACTCCAATTATCTTCATCGCCCAAAGTAGTGCTAGCGCAACTCCAATTAATAGATAACGCGGCTGTAGAAATGCTGCCAGCGAAAGCCAGGCACCGACGTATCCAACTTTCAGCCAGAATTTTCGATCAATTTGCGAGTTGATGTTCGCCCAAATAAGTCCGGCAATCATCATGAAGCATGATGCGATTGGCGCTTCGTACCCAACGGTCAGTGAAGACAGCGATAGTGTGGGATTAAAGGAGATGAAAATCGATACCCAAAATGCTAGGTACTTAAGGGATGAGGTGCGAAGTTTAGTGGTGAAGTAATAAGTCGAGTAAGCATAGAAAATTGATTGAATGATACTAACCATATAGAAGAATTTAGAAATACTTAAGGATGCAAGCGGCCAGAGCAAAATTGGATATCCGGCTGGCCAGTAAGAAAGAACTCCTTCTTTAGAGAAAAAACCATCAGCGATTAGTGCATCAACACCTGCTGCGTAGTTTTCGCCATCTGCGCCATACCAGCCACCACCAGGGATGTTGTACATGGTGATTATCTTGATAATAAAGACACTTAAGGGAATTGCGATTAAGTATTTATAAAGTTTTGAATCTGAATTCTCTTGCTTAACCGACTTCGCCATCTGCTTAGTGTTTTTATACTTAGCCATTTGAGCCTCGCATAAAGCTTGCAACGTCATCGATGATGGAATCTAAAGTGTTTGCAGGTGCCCAGTTGATGGTCTTTTTGATCTTGGTAATGTCGGGGACGCGGCGTTGCATATCTTCGAAGCCGGCTGGGTAGGCGTCAATGTATGGCGTGTAGGTAATGGTGGATGAGGAGTTTGTGCGTTTGATGATTTTTTCGGCGAGTTCTTTCATTGTTGTCTCGCCTACACCGCCGACGTTGAAGACATCACCGATTGTGGAATCGGTGGCTGCAAGGGTCAGGATTGCTTTGATGGCATCTTGTACGTGACAGAAGACACGTGATTGTGATCCGTCGCCGTAGATGGTGATGGGTTCATTGGCTAGGGCTGCTTGGACAAAGCGTGGCAGGACCATTCCGTAGCGACCTGTTTGACGTGGGCCGACGGTGTTAAAGAGGCGCACCGTGGTGACTTTAAGTCCTTGGGTGGTGTGTAGTGAATGTGCGATTGCTTCCTCTAACGCTTTGGCATCAGAGTATGTCCAGCGGATTTTCTGTGGAGCACCGACAACGCGATCTGATTCTTCATGGAGAGGCTGTGCTGGGTTCTTGCCATAAATTTCAGATGTACTTGCGATGATGATTCGCTTCTTAAATTTTGTTGCAGCGTTAAGGACCACCTCTGAACCTGTGAAGTTCACTGATACTGATTCGATAGTTTTTTCAAGGATGGTGCTGACGCCAAGAGCTGCCGCCATGTGCAGGACGAGGTCGGATTTTTCGACGAGTGATTCAACGAGTGCTTGGTCTCGGATATCGCCTTGGTGGATCTCGAGCTGATCTTTGATGTGCGCGATATTGGCAGCAGATCCGGTTGAGAGGTTATCCAGGATGCTGACGTGGTCACCACGGGCGATCAGGGCATCTGCCAGGTGGGAGCCGATAAAACCTGCACCACCGGTGATAAATACGCGCATATGAGCAGTCTACGGGCTTGGGTGGATTAACTGGTGGCACTCAGGATGGTTCAGCAAACTCTCAGGTTGGTAGGGCATGGTGGGGCCATGGTTTCAGGCAAGGTCACTTTTGGACGGGTGAGCGCTGCCGGTATTTCGTGGGCGGCGTGGGTGGCTGGCATTGGAATGGGCATCACGATTGCGATGCAGGTCAGCACATTGCACATGCACGATATCAATACGGTTTACGGAGCTGTCTTATCGCTCTCGCGATTGGCTGCGTTGATGGGTACATATTTATCGGTGATCGGAATCTTCCTTATTGCGCGCATCCCGGCGGTTGAGAAAAGTATTGGACATGATCAACTTGTGATTTGGCATCGCAATTTGGGGCCGTGGTCGTTGTATTTAATTGGTGCGCACTTCTTGCTTGTTGTTGTGGGTTATGCCGGACAAGATCAGATGTCGCTGGCGCGAGAGATTTGGCGCATGCTCAATGACTTTGCATGGATGTGGTGGGCACTTGCTGGATTCGTTTTGATGGTGATGGCGGGAATTACTTCATATAAGAAAGCGCGCGCAAAGTATTCCTATGAGACGTGGTGGATGCTGCATGTGCTCACCTATGGCGCGGTGGCATCGGCCTTTATGCACCAGATACAGAACGGTCAGATGTTTATTGAACATCCACTCAATCGTGCGTATTGGATTGGGTTGTATGCGGTGATGGCCTTTTCTGTGCTGTTGTGGAGATTTGCGTTGCCGGTGGCGCGCTCGCTGCGACATGGTCTACGCGTTGAAAGTGTTATCCAAGAGTCCCCCGGCGTGTATTCGGTGATTATGAAGGGGCGTAATCTTGTAAAGCTTGGTGCTGAGGGCGGACAATTTTTTGTGTGGCGCTTTTTAACGCGCGGACATTTCTTAGTGGCGCATCCGTACTCGTTATCGGCAGCACCGACTGCAAGGTATTTACGGATTACAGTGAAATCGTTGGGCGATCACTCGACATCACTTGCTGCGGTGAAGGTGGGAACACGGGTATTTGTTGAAGGTCCATACGGAGCATTTAGGGCGGGGCAAGCCACGAAGGCGCGTGTAGTGCTTATTGGCGGGGGTATTGGTGTGACGCCAGTGCGTGCATTGCTGGATGAGTTTAAAGATTCGGTGCAGATTGATTTTATTTATCGTGCCTCGCGCGAAGAAGATTTAGCGCTTAAGGGCGAGCTCGATCAGATTGCAGCTCAATCAGGTGGATTTACTCGCGTGCATTACATGGTGGGATCACGTCGCGAGCATCCGATGGATGCCGCTCATTTGTTATCGGTGGTGCCTGCGGTGCGCCAGAGTGATATCTATATCTGTGGGCCAAAACCGCTCGTTGCAGCGGTGGTAGATGCTGCGCGCGAGCTTGGTATGAGCGCTGATCGCGTGCATCATGAAGAGTTTGAGTTTCATAAGACTCTGGTCCACGCGTGAAGAAGTCGCAGCCAGGGTTCAGTAGGGTCTCAGAAACCTCTCAGGTAGAGGCGCGATAGTGCGGGCATGAGAAAAGCGTTCTTAATTGCAGCAGGAACAGTGACCGGACTTGGTGCTGTTCTTTCGATAACTCCACCGGCGTTGAGTGATTCAGTCGGCACTATTGGAATGCCAGCTGCCGATCTTGGTGGTGGCACAGCGACGAGCGCTGCAACGCCTCCCACCGCATTTAGCGGAACAGTCAACGGTGCATCATTTGCTGCTCGTGACTATGGCACAGTCAGTGTGAGCGCAACGTTTTCTAATGGAAAAATATCAAGTGTTTCGGCTTCACAAAGTCCACGATCATGGTCGCAGCAATCTCTCACGGTTTTGTTGCCGTATGTAAATGGCGGCAGCATTACAGTTGAGCAGGTGAAGCAGTACAGTGCAGCAGAGTTGCCATGCACGCGATCAAATAGTTGTAACTCGCGCGCCAGCTACACAGCAGAGGCTTTTTGGAATTCACTTAAGTCAGCAATTACGAAGGCAGGTTTGTGAGAGTAGAACGATTTATTCAAACGTGGGGAACAGTTATTGTTGTTGATGCAGCAGCACCCGCGTTAGATGAAGCCGCTCTTAACTCAGCAATTACGAAGGCAGGTTTGTGAGAGTAGAACGATTTATTCAAACGTGGGGAACAGTTATTGTTGTTGATGCATCAGCACCCGCGTTAGATGAAGCCGCTCTTAACTTAGCCATCGATAAGGTGGCGCTCTTTTTTCACCATGTAGACGATGTCTTCTCGACATATAAGGAAAGTTCTGAAGTCTCGCGTCTTAGACATGGCGAAATTGATTTGCATGAATGCCACGAAGATTTGCGACACATCTGGCAGTTGTGCAGTGAGGCGAAAGAGTTAACGCTTGGTGCCTTTGATCCGTGGGCTGCTCTCGGTGGCTTTGATCCATCAGGAATCGTTAAAGGTTGGGCGGCACACTGTGCTGCCGATATGTTGGTGACAGATGGTGTGGTGCATGTATTGATAAACGCAGCCGGCGACCTTGTATTGCGCGGTGGAGATCTAGGCGATGATGGTGTGGTCCGTGATTGGCCGGTAGGAATTAGTAGTCCTGAAGATGTTGATCAGATTGTAAAAAGTTTTGCAGTGCGCGATGGGGCTGTTGCAACAAGTGGAGATTATGAGCGCGGAGAACACATTCGAGACCCTCGTAATCGCATGGCAGCACTTGGTGCAAAGTCAGTCTCGGTTGTGGGACCAGATGGTGGGCTGGCAGATGCGCTAGCAACTGCTGTGATGGTCGATGGCATCGATGCGCAGCGTTGGGTAGTGCGCGAGGAGTTACGCGAATACAGCTTCTATGTGATTAATCGCCACGAAGGAACAGCGTGGTTATATGGACCAAATAAAGGGTATTAAGCGCTCACTGCGTTAAGTGCATCGATCTGGCTTTGATCCAGATCAACAACTTGCACAATCTCTTCAAGTTGTTCGACGGTGCGAGCAGATGCAATCGGTGCGCTGAGATTTGGATTGCTACGCAACCAGGCAAGAGATACAGCGCTCACGCTGCACTTATTTGCACGTGCGATCTCATCCATGACAGCCAAGATCTGATAACCCTTAGGGGTTGCAAACTCTTTAACACCTTCTGCACGGACAGATTCGACAACTTTTCCTTCGCGATACTTGCCAGATAAGAATCCGCGAGCAAGTCCGTAGAAAGGAATCGCTGAGATCCCATTAGCTGCCAAGACTGGTTGTTGCTCTGTTTCAAAAGGTTTGCGCGATACCAAGTTGTACTGATCTTGCAAGGCGATATAACTTGGCAAGTTTTCGCGAGCTGAGATATCAAGTGCTAATTGCAGTCTGGCGCCAGTGTGTTGTGAGGCTGCGATGTAGCGCACCTTTCCTTCAGCGATTAACTGTGCGAAGGCACCAAGTGTTTCTTCCATCGGAACCTCTGGATCATCATGGTGTGCGTAGTAAATATCGATGTGATCTGTTTGTAAGCGCTTCAATGAGTCATTGCAGGCGGCGATGATGTTGGCAGGGCTTAGGCCGAGGCGAGTAGGAAGCTTTGCAACTTTGGTTGCAACGACCATCTGATCGCGATTGCCATGCTTTTTCATCCAGTTGCCGATGATTGTTTCTGATTCACCGCCGACATTTCCGTCTTTCCATGCTGAATACATATCTGCGGTATCGACGAAGTTGCCGCCATGAGCGCGATAAGCATCAAGGACTGCGTGGGATTCGGACTCATCTGCGCTCCAACCAAAGACGTTGGTGCCTAGGCAGAGTTCGTGGACGACAAGATCTGTCTCAGGGATAGTGATCATGGGCGTAACGGTAGGGCAAGATTGGCCCATGGTCGCAACCACAGGCGGATTTACTAGCGAGGGCTTAGCCCTCGAGGCGAAGACCTTGGTGCTGGCTTCCCTTACACAGGCAGAGGCTATTGAGATCGGCGAGATTGCGGTGGCGTTGGGGCGCTCGCGTAAAGCACCGATTGCGATCGAAGTGAAGATGGGTGCGTGGAGTGTTTTTCACGCATCCTTACCAGGATCAACTCCAGAAAATGATTCGTGGATTGCGCGTAAGGCGCGCGTTGTTTTAGCTACAGGTCGATCAACGATGCACGAGCGAGTAGATGCAGAAGAGCGTGGTGTGGATTGGTATGTTGAAAAAGGTTTATCTGAGGAACTACATGCGATACATGGTGGTGCGCTCGCACTGAATGTTTCAGGACTTGGTTGCGTTGGCATGTTAATTATTTCAGGGTTGCCACAAGTTGAAGATCATCTCTTTGCGGTAGAAGTTGTGACAGAGTTTTTAGCGCGCAAAGGAGAACTCGCATGAGTATCTGGGTCTGCGGTGAAGTGCTGATTGATATTTTGCCAACCGGTCCAGTTGTCGGTGGCGGACCTGCCAACACTGCAAAGGCGTTGGCACGACTGGGACATGATGTGCACTTTATCGATGGCATCTCAAGTGATGCTTACGGACAATCAGCGCGCGCTGAGTTGTTGCACGATGGAGTAAATCTAGACTTAGCTCTGGCAAGTGATAAACCAACATGTACTGCAACGGTGACGTTGGATGCTGCAGGTGGTGCATCGTATGAATTCTTAATCGATGGCACAGCCACTTTCGACTTTGCGTCGTCATGGTTACCTGATCCTTATCGCTATCAACCACAGGTGCTACATATCGGAACACTTGTCACGATGATTGAACCTGGCGCATCAGCGCTTTATGACTGGGCGATGCAGGTGGCAGAACTTGCACCAATTGTCTTTGATCCGAATATTCGCCCATCTGTGCAGCCAGATCGTGATTTATATGAGGCTGCCGTTGAGAAATGGGCAGCGTTATCAGCTGTTATTAAGGTCAGCGATGATGATCTAGCGTGGTTATTTCCTGGCCAGTCAATTGATGATGTGGCCAATCGCTGGATTAACGATGGCGCGTTCTTAGTTGTTGTTACACAAGGTGCTAACGGTCTTATGGGATATACCTCAGATGGTCGCGTTGAAGTGCCGGGTGTAAAGGTCGATGTTGTCGATACTGTGGGTGCCGGAGATACAGTCGGTGCGATCGTTGTGGAAGCGATGCTTACGCATGGTCTTATTGAACTTCGCGGAGAGCTTCTGCGAAGTGTTCTTGCGCGTGCAGCAGCTGCTGCAGCGATTACCTGTTCGCGAAAAGGCGCGCAGCCACCGTACAAGCATGAACTGCCAACTATTGAGGTGAAGTAATGCAATATATCGATGATGCTGATTTTCAGATTCGAATCGATGATGATCAAGGTGCAAATATTGCATCCGTTGTTTGGCGTGAGATGGAGTTCGCACTTCCGTTTCGAGGATCGCCATTGAATTATGGTTGGTACGGGTTATCACCATGGGCTGGGCGTATCCGTAATGGTCTGATTACATCGCCGACAACTGGTGAACATCAACTGCCAACTAACTTAATGCCGCCGCATGCGATACATGGATTTGGTTTTGTTTCATCATGGCAAGAGATTGGTCCTGGTCGTTCTTTATTGCATCTACCAAAGCCTTACGGAAGTGCGACGGTAGAACAGAAAGTTGAAGTATTAGATGATGCGATTCGTTGGTCACTTGAATACGATCCAGGTGATTGTGATTTGCCAGCATGGTTAGGTTTTCATCCATGGTTTCCACGCGAACTTGATCGCGGTGGTTTACTCGAACTCGAATTTTCTGCAGAGAAAATGCTCAAGCGCGACGATGAAGGTATTGCTACATCAGAGCTCATTACGCCCGGGCCACAACCATGGGATGACGCATTTACAGGTATTCGCGGCACTCCGGCACTTGTGTGGGATGGCGCTGCGCGCATTGATATCGAATCCGATGCGCCGTGGTGGGTTGTCTACACAGAAGATTCTGATGCAATCTGTGTAGAGCCACAGACTGCGCCGCCGGATGCGGCAAATCTTGGAATTCGTGGCGAACATTACTTAGAAGCGCTCTTTATCTTCTCTGCCAGCTAAGTATTTTTTGCGCCGTCTTAATAGGATGTCGCTATGGCTACTGTGATTAACCGCGAGCACCTTAAAAAACTTCGCGCGATTGAAGATGCACGCTTTCTTGATACCCATAAGAAATCTGCGCAAGAATTTGAGCGCTCTAAGAAAGTGATGCATGAAGGTGTGCCGATGTCATGGATGGCAAAGTGGCCGGGCGATCATGCAGTCTTTGTGAAAAGTGCCAAGGGTGCGCACTTTCAAGATATTGATGGCAATGACTATATTGATTTTTGTTTGGGCGATACCGGCTCGATGACGGGGCACTCACCAGATGCCACAGTGGCTGCAATCACCAAGCAGGCTGCCATGGGAATTACTGCGATGCTTCCGACAGAAGATGCATCGATTGTTTCGGCCGAACTTGCTGAGCGCTTTGGCTTGCCGCTCTGGCAATTTACTGTCACTGCAACTGATGCTAACCGCCATGTGATTCGTTACTGCCGGATGATTACTGGGCGATCAAAAGTCATTGTGATTGATAAGTGTTATCACGGAAGCGTTGATGAAACATTTGCAACACTTGATGGTGCTGGAAATACAATTAAGCGCGAAGGAAATATTGGCGCACCTGTTGATCTTGCGCAGACAACGCGCGTTGTGGAATTTAATGACCTGCCTGCGATGGAGGCGGCGTTAGCTCATGGTGATGTTGCAGCGATCTTGATGGAACCTGCGATGACCAATATCGGAATTGTTTTGCCAGAAGATGGTTATTTGGTAGGCGTGCAAGATTTAGCGAAGAAATATGGCGCACTTCTCATTATTGATGAGACACATACGATCTCAGTTGGCTTCGGTGGAATGACAGCAGACCTTGGGCTTAAGCCTGATTTCTTTACTATCGGTAAAGCAATTGCCGGCGGTGTTCCGGTTGGAACATTTGGAATGACGCATGCTGTGGCAGATGCAATCAAAGCAAAGGTTAAGCTTGAGATTATTGATACTGGCGGAATTGGTTCGACGTTGGCCGGTAACGCTTTATCGCTTGCCGCAATGCGTGCAACGTTAAGCCAAATACTTACTAAAGAAGCCTTCACTCACATGATCGCACTTGGTACGCGTTGGTCAGATGGCGTTGATGCTGCGATTACAAAGTATGACTTGCCATGGCATTGCAATCGTTTAGGTGCACGCGGTGAATACATATTTGCGCCGAGCGCACCGCGCACAGGACAAGAGGCAGCAGATGGTGGTGACTTCGAACTCGAGCAGTACATTCATTTGCGCTTGCTTAACGACGGAATCTTGATGACGCCATTTCACAATATGGCGTTGATGTCACCTGCTACAACCGAAGCTGATGTTGATGCGCACACAGCGATCTTTGATCGGATCTGTGCCGATCTTGTCGCTGGCTAAATTCGGGCAATAAAAAGTCCCCGAGCGATTTAGCGTTAGCCAGTGATCGTTCTCGGGGTGCTGGGAGAAGGATACAGCTAGTTAAAGCCGAGTGATGTGTAGAGGCCTTTACCGGCCTCGTTATCGGCATCTACGTAAAGGATCGATTCTTTGATGCCTCTACCGCGTAGGTAGATCAAACCCTCGTTGCAGACTGTCTTGCCGATCCCCTTGCTATGTTCTTGTGGGTCAACGCCGATAACGTAGAGCTCACCGACGGGATCAGCGTTAACAAGATCTTGATGGATCTTGGTCCAGCAGAATCCGACGATCTTTTCATCGTGTAAACATAAGAAAAAGCCGGCTGGATCAAACCAAGGCTCACTCATACGGTTTTCAAGATCTGCCATCGCCCAATTACCTTGATCAGGATGAGCGGCAAAAATCCTATTGTTGAGCTCTAGCCATGGTTGGCTATGTGTTTCTGGATCAAAAGTGATGAATGTGTATGGATGTGGAAGATGTTCGATCGGATCAATCAGCGATCGCGATAACTTTAAAATATGGCGCATTAGATACGCTCAGAGACAGGGCTATCTTTCCCGTTGCCGCCATTACTTTGGATTGTAAAGCGATAACCCACGTTACGAACCGTTCCGATAATCGCTTCAAACTCAGGACCTAACTTAGAACGCAGACGACGGATATGTACATCGACTGTGCGCGTGCCACCGAAATAGTCATAGCCCCAGATCTCTTGCAACAGCTGTGCGCGAGTAAAGACGCGACCAGGGTGTTGCGCGAAGTGCTTTAGCAATTCAAACTCTTTATATGTCAGATCGAGTGAGCGGCCTTTAATTTTTGCAGTGTAAGTATTTTCATCGATCACAACATCGCCTTGGCGAATCTCGTGTGCGGTGGGATCACTGGCAAGGTTTGCATCATCGCGGCGACCGATTGCTATGCGAATACGTGCTTCGATTTCTGCGGGTCCTGCAGTATCAAGAATTACATCGTCAACGCCCCACTCAGATGTAACTGCACTGAGACCGCCTTCTGTTGTAATTGCAATGACAGGTGCGCTGACACCAGTTGCTGTAAGTAACTTTGAGAAACTCTTTGCATTCGGCAAATCTGTACGCGCATCGATGAATACGCAATCCATCACTGGTGCATCGATTAGTACAGATGCATCGATAGGAAGAATCTTGACTGTGTGTTGTAAAAGTCCGAGTGCTGGAAGAACTTGCGCGCTGGCGCCAGTGGAGTTTGTTAATAGCAATACTCTTGCCATCTCACACCGCCCTCACGTGGTTAGCTCTTAATTGGCTAACTTGCTCTAAGTAGGCGAGGATACTCTTGTGAATTCGCTCCTACCACTCCTCATTGTGCTGGCTGCGGCCACCGTATTTGGTATCTGGTTTCAGCGCACACGTGGAGAATTTCGCCGCAAGAAGACCATCAACGGCCCTCGTATGACTCCCGATCAGATCGGAAGTCCGCTCGGCGAGCGAGTCACGATGGTGCAGTTCTCATCAGCATTCTGTTCGCCATGTCGAGCAACCCGAGTACTACTTGAGCAGATGGTGCAGACGATGCCCGATGTGGTCTATGTACATATCGATGCTGAGTCACATCTAGAACTGGTGCGCCAACTCAATATTCTCTCTACGCCGACAACTCTCTTTCTCAATCGCGATGGCGTCGAGGTAGGCCGCGCAATGGGTACGCCCAAGCGCACACAGGTACTTGCAGCTGTTACTGCCGTTCACTAACTGCGCGCAACTGCGAATCTTTTGCAATTAGTAAAGAGCCACTTGCTTCTTTAGACTCCGATCATGCAAAACATTGAGATCGATGCACGTGGACCACGTTTTTCTGCGGCCCTAACAACAGTTGTACTTGCTATTGCACTTGTCACTAGCTCTGAATGGGTTGCAACTTTCCAAGCGATTGTTTTTGCAATTGGTGCGATCAAAGGTCCACAGTTCACACCATATGCATTTGTCTACCGAACTTTGATTAAGCCTCGTTTGAAGTCACCGTTGCGCACCGAAGATGTACGCCCGCCAAAGTTTGCACAATCGATTGGCCTTGTCTTTGCACTGGTTGCGCTAGTCGGTGCTGCGTCAGGAGCCCCCGTAGTCTTTACTATCGCAATTGCTGCGGCTTTAGCGGCAGCTTTTCTCAATACTGCCTTTGATTTCTGCCTCGGCTGCCAAATCTATTTAATTTTGGCTCGACTCCGCTCTAACTAGAGAAAAGATAAGTAGGATTAACTCATGGCAGATCAACACGAATTACGCGATAAGGGACTTCGCCTTACTCCACAGCGCGAACTAGTTCTTTCAGCAGTTCGCGAACTTGGACATGCAACGCCTGAAGAAGTTGCAGAGAAAGTTCGTCAGACACATCCTGGAATTAATCTCTCCACTGTCTATCGCAACCTTGAAACACTTGAAAACGTTGGCCTGGTACAGCACACGCACCTTGGCCATGGTGGCGCGACTTATCACGCGGCAGAAGAGCTGACACACCTTCACCTAGTCTGCGGAAAGTGCGGATCAGTCGGGGATGCACCGATCGATGTTGCAGCCAACTTCGTACAGAACCTCTCCGATGATTATGGATTTAAGACAGATGTCACGCACTTTGCGATTTATGGCACCTGTGCTGCATGTGTAGATAAGTAGTTCTACACTTGCAGGTATGACCGCTGTATTTGTTGAAGAAGGCCCTGATCAAGGGGCTATCTGGCATTTCGGCGAACCGTTTAAAGAAGAGAAAGCTCTCGAAGCCGGTACTGCATGGGCGGATCTCTCACACCTTAAAGTAATTGCAATTTCAGGTGTTGATCGCCTGACCTGGTTACACGATGTCACAACACAACATCTCTCTGAACTAACACCTGGTGTGTGGGTTGATGTGATGGTCTTAGATCCACGCGGACATGTCGAACATCAATTTTTGTTAGTCGATGATGGCACCACATCGTGGGCCGTTGTAGCACCTGATTACTTAGATGGTCTCTTGGGTTACTTAACGAAGATGATTTTCACTCGTCAGGTTGAAGTGCGCGATGCCAGCTCTGATTATGTTGTGTTGCGCGCACCAGGTGCACCGACTGATTTAGGCGGGCCATACGCACTTGTTCCACGCAGCGAACTTGATGAGATGAAGAAAGCATTTGATGCACACGCAATGCAGGTTGGCATGTGGGCACTTGATGCCTTGCGTGTTGCAGCAGGCCGACCACGTATCGGTTTTGATACCGATCACAAATCTATTCCGAACGAACTCGGTGTATTAGGTGGAGCAGTCCATATGAATAAGGGTTGCTATCGTGGGCAAGAGACTGTGGCAAAAGTTTTTAACCTAGGAAATCCACCTCGTCGCCTTGTGATGTTGCACCTTGATGGCAGCGCAGTTGTGATGCCAGCTACCGGTACTCCTGTTGAAAACGACGGCGTTGTTGTCGGATTTCTCGGAACCGTGGCCCGTCATCACGAACTCGGGCCAATTGCACTTGCTGTAATCAAGCGAACAACGCCGGTTGAGGCAGTCCTTACTGTTGGTGGGGTTAGCGCTTCGCAACAAGTCATTGTTCCTGCATAAGATCGCTTACTCTTAACCCATGGAGACGGTAACGACGGGCGCAGTTGGTGTGGTTGCAGCCCTTACTTCAATACTTCTCTTCTTTCTTGGTTTTCGTTCTTATCGCAAGTCGCAATCACAGAACCCTCGTACATATAAGAGAGGCAGACTTTAATGGTCTTCACAATTCCTGAAGGGTTACACCCTGATCTCAATCCACTTGCATGGATGGTCGGAACTTGGCGCGGCAAAGGCCGCGGTGAATATCCAAACATTGAGACCTTTGAATACGCACATGAAGTGGTCTTTAACCATGATGGCCGCCCTTTTCTCAATTACTTTTCGCGCTCGTGGATCATCGATGACAAGGGTGACATTCTGCGCCCAGGTGCATCAGAGGCTGGTTTCTGGCGGGTAAAACCAAATAACGTTTTGGAAGTTGTGGTCACGCACTCAACGGGTATTGCAGAAGGTTGGGTTGGAACTTTTGATGGTCCAAAGATTCAACTTGTTTTAGATCAAGGATATTCAGCGCCGAGTGCCAAGATTGTTACAGCAGGTGTGCGTCTCTACGGTCTTGTTGCTGGCGAATTGTTCTTTGCCTACGACATGGCTGCAGAAGGACAAGAGTTACAAGCACATATCTGGTCATCTCTTGAAAGACAGAGCGAATGAGTACAGACGCGCTGCTAGCTGAATACGTGCGCGATGGTGTTGTCGAATCTACACATCGCGGATATTTACTTGCACTGAACTCTGACGGCAGCATCCATCGCCAACTAGGGGATGCCGATGCACTTGTCTTTCCTCGTTCGACGATTAAATCAATTCAAGCATCTGCGATGGTGCGCCACGGATTAGATCTTGAACCACGATTGTTAGCACTGGCTGCATCAAGTCATTCGGGGGCTGCGATGCACCTTGATGGCGTGCGCGAGATATTAGCGATGGCAGGTCTGGATGAGAGTGCGCTGCAATGTTCACTTGATCGTCCGCTAGGAGATGCCGAGCGCAAAGCTTGGGGCGATAAGGATGCCACTCGTATCTCAATGAACTGCAGCGGAAAGCATGCAGCGATGTTACTTACCTGTGTGAAGAATAATTGGCCGATTGAAAATTACCTCGATCCCACACACCCATTACAAATTGCCTGCAAAGCAGAGCTCGAATTGTTAGCAGGCGAAGCGGTAGCGCTGACAAGCACAGATGGTTGTGGTGCACCGCTATTTCTTCTCACCATGACAGGACTTGCTCGTTCAATCCGGGCAATAACAATTTCCACAGATCCAATTCACCAACGCGTTGTTGAGGCATATCGCACACATCCGTTGATGGTTGCAGGTGTAGGTCGCTTAACAACAGAGATGATGCAATCAGTGCCAGGACTCTTTATGAAAGATGGCGCAGAAGCTGTTGAGATTGCATCCTTGCCAGATGGACGCACCTTTGTATTTAAAGTCAGCGATGGCGGCCTTCGTCCTTTCCGCACATTGACGCATGCGTGCCTAAAATCTTTCGGTGTTGATAGTCCATTTGAGCCTGAAAAGGTGATGGGCGGGCCTCGCGTCATCGGCACTATTCGCGCAACCTTCTAATTCGTTCTACCCTTTACATATGAATCCCCGCATTGCCACCTTGATGGTGCATACATCGCCCCTGGATCAACCAGGTGCTGGCGATGCTGGTGGCATGAACATCTACGTTGTTGAATCGGCTGAACGAATGGCTGCGATGGGTGTCTCAGTAGATATCTTCACACGCAGACACAATCCAGATCTGCCAGATGTCGTTGAAATTTCTTCGGGAGTTCGCGTTCGACATTTGAATATCGGTGCATGTAGCGCGACAAAAGAAGAACTACCAGCGCTGATTCCTAATCTTTCAGAAGCTTTTTCAAAAGTTCTCGAGAGTGAAAAATACGATGTGCTTCACTCACATTATTGGATCTCTGGAAAAGTAGCGATGCCGGTGGCGAAGAAGTTTGGAATTCCATTAGCCCACACCATGCACACTATGGCGCGAGTTAAGAATATGAATTTAGCTGAAGGTGAAAGACCTGAACCAATGATTCGCGTGCAAGGTGAGACACAGGTCGTTGCAGCAGCAGATGCGCTGATCGCAAATACTGATGCGGAAGCAGCCAGCTTGGTATCTCTCTATGAAGCATGTCCAGATAATGTCAGCGTGGTAAGTCCAGGTGTTGATCTCTATACATTTACTGCAGGCAGTGGCCGTAAAGCAGCGCGCGAAGCAGTCGGCTTGCCGCAAGATGCGCACATCTTGGCTTTTGTTGGTCGTATCCAGCCACATAAGGGCCCTGAGGTTTTAATTCGCGCTGTTGCGGAGATGCTCAACCATTCACCACATCTTCGACCTAAATTAATCACCATCATTATGGGTGGAGCATCTGGCAGCGGACTTGGCGAAGTCGAACGTCTTAAAGATTTAGTTTCATGGCTGAACATCAGCGATGTTGTTCGATTTGAAAATCCAGTGCCACGCGCGCAGATTCCACAGTGGTATCGCGCAGCAGATCTTGTCTGCGTTCCAAGTTACTCAGAGAGTTTTGGTCTTGTGGCCCTTGAAGCGCAAGCATGCGGAACACCTGTTGTTGCAACGGCAGTCGGTGGTCTTCGCACAGCAGTTGCTGACGGTATCTCTGGCGTCCTAGTTGATGGTCACGATCCACGTGCCTGGTCTTCGGTATTAGCCCGCCTTATCCAAGAGCCACAACGCCGCGTGCTTCTTTCGATGGGTGCAATCGAACACGCATCACACTTTGGTTGGGATGCAACCGCTCGCGGAACACTTGATATCTACGATCGCATCATTGCAACGTCAGCCTCTGCCCGCAAAATTATTGGATAACCGTGGCGCTCAATACTGTTGATGTGATCTCCGCATTTTTAGCCGATCAGAACCTTGAATACGATCGTCCTTCAGAACATACATTTTTAGTCACTCTTCCTGGCCAGACAAAGTTAGCCACGCATTGCGCTCTTGTGGTCGGTGATCACACCTTAAGCATCAATGCCTTTGTGATTCGCAAACCCGATGAAAATGCAGGAGATGTGCACGCATGGTGCATGGCAAAAAATGCTGCGATGTATGGAATCGCATTTGCCACCAACGAACTTGGAGATATTTATCTTGTTGGTCGCTTGCCGTTAGGGGCTGTCAACGAAGTAGAACTCGATCGTTTACTGGGATCTGTCATGCAATACGCCGATAGCTCATTTAATCCACTACTTGAACTTGGATTTTCTAATGCGATTCGCCGTGAGTGGGCGTGGCGAGTAAGTCGCGGTGAATCACTGGCCAATCTTGATGCGTTTAAGCACCTGATTTAAGTGAATGCATCTGATTGCTTTAGGATGTACCTATGAATCTCATCCTCCTGCGCCACGGCGAATCTGAATGGAATGCCAAGAATCTCTTTACCGGTTGGGTTGATGTCAGACTTTCAGCAACTGGTGAAGAAGAGGCAAAACGCGGTGGAGTTCTTCTACGCGATCGCAACCTTTTGCCAGATGTAGTTCACACATCGCTTTTGCGCCGTGCGATCACTACATCGCAGCTTGCATTGGATAACTGTGATCGTCATTGGATTCCGGTAAAGCGTTCGTGGCGTTTAAATGAGCGTCACTACGGTGCGCTACAAGGAAAAGATAAGGCGCAGACTTTGGCCGAATATGGCGAAGAGCAATTTATGCTCTGGCGCCGTTCATTTGATGTGCCACCTCCTGCTATTGAAGATGGCTCCCAGTACTCACAAGATGCAGATCCTCGCTATGCCGATTTGGGTGCAGACTTGCCGCGCACCGAGTGTCTTAAGGATGTTGTCGTACGCATGTTGCCGTATTGGCACGAATCAATTGTTCCTGATTTAAAGGCGGGCAAAACTGTTCTTGTGACAGCGCACGGAAATTCATTGCGTGCACTTGTAAAGCATCTTGATGGAATCAGTGATGAAGATATCGCGGGGCTAAATATTCCAACTGGAATTCCTCTGCATTATTCACTTAATGCTGATCTGACACCTGTTGTTAAAGGTGGCGAGTATTTAGATCCTGCTGCTGCAGCCGATGCGATTAAGGCAGTTGCAAATCAAGGTAAGAAATAAAAGTTAGGCAGTTGGTTTCTGCTCGGATGCGTACTCGCCCTTAACCAGGAAGTAGACGCGACGAGCTGTCGAAACAGCATGGTCTGCACAACGCTCGTAGTAGCGACCTAGCAAAGTCATATCGATAGCGGTTTCGATGCCGTAAGACCATGAGTCATCGAGCAAAATTGTGAAGAGTTGTCGGTGTAGACGATCCATCTCATCATCGTCGGTTTCGAGCTCAACTGCCGCTTTAAGATCTTGTGTTTTAATGACATGAGTTGCTTTATCAATAATTTTCCCAGCGACATCGCCCATTGACTGGATCGTGGCAGTGAGCTCGGTTGGAACAGCCGCTGACGGATAACGCATTCGTGCAATCTTGGCAATGTGATGACCGAAATCGCCCATGCGTTCTAAATCAGCGCTCATGCGAAGGGATGTGACCAGGGTGCGTAGATCGCGCGCAACTGGCTGTTGGCGAGCCATGATGTCGATTGCACTTGCTTCGAGATCGTGTTGCATCGCATCAATACGATCGTCGTCTGCGATCACTTTCTCTGCAAGTTTCAAATCTGTAGTTAAGAGCGCAGTAGTTCCTTCGCGCATCGCCAAAGAGACCAATTGACCCATCTCAACAAGGGAGGCGGTAATGGCATCTAATTCATCATGAAAGGCGTCGCGCATAGCGGAGAGTTTACTAGCCATGCAGGGTTCTTTGCGGGAAATAGGTGAACGGAGCTTGAATACGATCTTAAGAGATCGTTTTTATGCGGGAATTCCTCTATAACCGTTTTCGCTCTCCCTACATATTGCCTACGATAAGGCCATGGGTATCTGGGGAGATAAATCGAAGAAAAGTACAGACGCACCTCTGATATCACCGGGTTTGATCGGACTTCTCAACAACATCGATGCCGAATTTCTCATAATTGCCCCTGGTGAAATTGTCCTTAAATCATCGCCAGGTGTGGCTTCTCTTGGAGTAGTTAAAGACTCAACAGTCACCTCGTATCCACTTCTCAATCTCATTCGTACATCACGACGAAATAAAGAGAGACTTGAAGAGACAATTGAGTTACCGCGAGGACCCATCGGCGGCGGAACACATGATTTGTTGGTGCGCGTTGCCCCTCTTGGTGAGCAAGATCTGATGGTTGTCTTGATTTTTGATGACTCAGAATTCAACCGACTTAATTCGATGCGCCGAGATTTCGTTGCCAATATTTCTCATGAGTTAAAGACGCCAATCGGCGCACTATCGATTCTCTCTGAAGCTGTCCTTGAGGCAAGCAACGACCCGGAAGCAATCAAGAATTTCGCATCGCGCATGCAAATTGAAGCAACCCGGCTCTCTGATCTAGTGCAAGAAATTATTAATCTTTCACGGTTGCAAGATGAAGACCCTTTGAAGAACGCCGCTATCTGGAATCTTTCATCTATAGTCCAAGAAGCAATCGATGAGTCGCGACTTGCTGCCGATAAGCGCCAAATTGAAATTGTCTTCCAGGAGATTGAGCCATGCTTTGCCCTTGGTGATCGCAGCCAGTTATTAATGGCGGCAAGTAATCTCATCGAAAATGCAATTAACTACAGTTCTAATGGAACGCGCGTTGGAATTTCCGTTTCCCATAATGGAAGTCTCTCTGAAATTTCAGTCACCGATCAAGGAGTTGGAATTCCAGAGAAAGATTTGGAGAGAATTTTTGAAAGGTTTTATCGTGTAGATCCCGCTCGATCTCGCGAAACGGGTGGAACAGGACTAGGTTTATCAATTGTGAAGCACGTTGCAGCAAATCATGGTGGAGATATAACTGTCTGGAGCCACGAAGGACATGGCAGCACATTTACAATCAGACTTCCTTATCTCTCCAATGAAAACTCGAAATCTGTCAAGGGAGATGCCGAATGACAAAGATATTGGTCGTTGAAGATGAGACATCATTTTCTGAGGCGCTGAAATATCTCCTTGGCCGTGAAGGTTTTGATGTAGTCGTAGCCGAAACCGGAACGCATGCGCTAGAAATTTTTGATGAGACAAACCCAGATCTTTTACTGCTTGATCTCATGCTCCCAGGCGTATCCGGAACTGAAGTGTGCCGAACCATTCGTGCTAAATCACAAGTACCAATAATCATGCTCACTGCCAAAGATTCTGAGATTGACAAGGTAGTTGGGCTTGAAATCGGCGCAGATGATTACGTCACCAAGCCATACTCTTCACGAGAACTCATTGCCCGTATTCGCGCAGTTCTTCGCAGAAACGCAGATCCCACCGAACGCACAGAGTCCAGTTCATTGTTTACCGCTGGTCCAGTGGCACTTGATATCGAACGCCATATTGTGACCATCAACGGTCAAACAGTCGCATTCCCACTGAAAGAGTTTGAGCTACTTGAGTATCTCTTACGAAATAATGGCCGCGTCTTGACCCGTACCCAAATCATCGATCGCGTCTGGGGCGGTGATTACGTCGGAGATACCAAGACGCTCGATGTTCACATCAAGCGCCTTCGCGCAAAGATTGAAGTAGATCCGGCAAACCCAGTCTTTATTCAGACAGTGCGCGGACTTGGTTACAAAATGGAGAGTAAGTAGTTATTTCGTAACTGTTGCAGTCTCTGCAGGTGCAAGATCTGCCCCTGAGATCACATTCTTAAAATCATCGCGTTTGTCGCGGATGATCACTTCTGCATTTACAAATCCCGCCTTAGCAAAACCTATAGAAACAGTTACATGCGTTCCTGGCTTTGGATTTGCACCAGGGAATACTGCCTTTGCATTTGCTTGCTCACCTTCAAAGAAGAGCGGCTTATTTGGCAGCAAGATGGTTTCGCCAGTAAGAGTCGCTTGCACTCCTTGCACTGAAAATCCGAGAAGTTGATCTGGTTCTGCACCCTGATTAACAATCGTTGCAACAATAACTGCCGCACCATCTTCAGTATCTACGAGCGTTAGATTTACAACGCGAATTTCGCTGCCGTTCTCTTTCACTGTTACCTCTGTGCCATCTGTAACGCGAGTAATCATTCGTGTTGCAGCGTTCTGCCCAGCTCCGCAACCACTAAGTAGTAGTGAGAATGCAAGAGCAGAAGTAATAACAATTGATTTGCGGCGCATGTGCAGATTCTCTCATGTCGATCTGGGAAAAACGAAACTCAGCAAAATGTCAAGTGGAATTTACGCATGGAACTAGTCACATTTTCGCACGTGATACTCGGGTTTTATCTGTCGGTGAGGGCTGGTAGAATTGACCCTCTAGCGAAGGGCAACACATGACATTTAAGGTCGGCGAAACCGTTGTTTATCCTCATCACGGAGCAGCTCTTATCGAGGCAATTGAAACTCGAGTTATCAAGGGCGAAGAGAAGACCTATCTTGTTTTGAAGGTTGCACAAGGCGATCTCACAGTCCGCGTTCCTGCAGATAATGTAGATCTCGTCGGTGTTCGCGATGTTGTCGATAGCGCAGGATTGGATCGCGTATTTAGCGTTCTTCGCCAGCCATATACAGAAGAGCCAACAAACTGGTCACGCCGCTACAAGGCCAATCTAGAAAAGCTTGCTTCTGGTGATGTTATTAAGGTCGCCGAAGTTGTCCGTGATCTCTATCGTCGCGACCTAGATCGTGGACTTTCAGCTGGCGAAAAGCGCATGCTTTCAAAGGCTAAGCAGATCCTCGTCTCAGAGCTCGCACTTGCTGAGCACACAGATGAAATCAAGGCTGCAACAATTCTTGATGAGGTTCTTGCCTCCTAACGCTTATCTCCTGAAGAAAGAAGTCCCGATGATTGCCGCCATCATTGCTGCAGCAGGTAGTGGCGAACGTTTCGGAAGCACAATTCCCAAAGCGCTCATCTCACTCGGAGATCGCACACTTATTGAACATGCCTTGGCATCGCTTTCAGCTGTCGTCGATGAAATCGTAATCACCGCACCTGCTGGTTATGAAGATGCAATCCGCGATATTGCAAGTGATCGCGCCACTGTCGTCACTGGTGGATCAACTCGCAGCGAAAGCGTCCGCATCGGTCTAGCTGCAATCTCACAGAGTGCAGAGTTTGTATTGGTCCATGATGCAGCGCGTGCGCTGGCAAGTAGCGACTTAGCCCGCCGCGTTATTGCAACACTGCGCGCAGGTGAAGTTGCAGTCATTCCTGGATTGCCGCAGGTCGATACTGTCAAAGTTGTCGACGGCAATGGCTATGTCACCGCTACACCAGATCGCGCACCTCTTCGTCGCGTACAAACACCACAAGGTTTTGCTTACGATCTTTTAAAGAAGGCTCACGCCAGTGGATCTGATGCAACAGATGATGCTGCTCTGGTTGAACAACTCGGTGCTCGAGTCAAAGTTATTGACGGTGAAGAACGCGCTATCAAGATTACGACTCCTTCTGATTTAGCAACTGCTCTGCAGTTCCTTGGCAATACACAAGATTTCTCAACCGGAGTTGGTGTTGATGCACATGCCTTTGCTGATGGTCGCCCACTTCATTTAGCTGGCCTTTTCTGGCCAGATGAAACTGGTGTTGCAGGACATTCAGATGGTGATGTTGCAGCACATGCAATCTGTGACGCTCTCTTTGCAGCATCTAATCTCGGAGATCTTGGTAGCAATTTCGGAACTTCACGTCCCGAATATGCCGGTGCAAGTGGGGCGCAGTTATTACAAGAGACAGCTCGCTTAGTAGAGAGCGCCGGATATGCAATCTCACATGTCTCGGTGCAAATCATTGGCAATCGTCCAAAGATTGGCGCACGACGAGTTGAGGCAATCGCGGCACTTTCTACAGCCCTTGGTGGTGCCGATGTTGCACTTCTTGCAACAACAACCGATGGACTAGGTCTTACTGGTGAAGGAAAAGGCATCGCTGCCATTGCTTCTGCGTTGATTACTAAGAATTAATCAGTTTTTTCACAAGGTAGACTTAGCTCATGAGTTCGCTTACGTTGTATGACACCCTGACGCGAACCACTTCTCCCTTTGTTCCACTCAAGGCTGGTGAAGTGGGGATTTATCTCTGCGGTGCCACAGTGCAGGCTCCTCCACATATTGGCCATGTTCGCTCTGGCGTGAACTTCGATATTTTGCGCCGCTGGCTGACAAAGAGTGGATATAACGTCACATTTATTCGTAACGTCACAGATATTGATGACAAGATTTTGCATAAGGCAGTCCATGAAGAGATGCCGTGGTGGGCAGTTGCGATGAAGTACGAGCGTGCATTTAGCGATGCCTACGCAGCTCTCAATGTCTTGCCTCCGACATATGAACCACGTGCAACGGGTCATGTCACACAGATGATCGAGCTGATGCAGATCTTGATCGAACGCGGTGCTGCTTATGCTCCCGGTAATGGCGATGTCTATCTTGAAGTTCGCAAGTTAAAGTCATATCTCACTTTGTCACGACAGAACGTTGATGATTTGCAATCAGCAGCCGATGCTGATGAAACTTTCAAAAAAGATCCGCGTGATTTTGCGCTATGGAAAGCAGCGAAAGCCGGGGATCCATCATGGCCAACTCCGTGGGGTCCAGGTCGACCTGGTTGGCACCTCGAATGTTCTGCCATGGCACATGCCTACTTGGGTGAGAGTTTTGATATTCACGGCGGCGGACTTGATTTGATTTTCCCTCACCACGAAAACGAGATCGCACAATCAGAAGCAGCTGGTTATGGATTTGCAAAGCGTTGGTTGCATAACGCGTGGGTTACAGCATCTGGTGAGAAGATGAGTAAGTCACTTGGCAACTCGCTACAAGTACAAGAGTTGCTCAAGAGTGTGCGTGGAATTGAACTTCGCTGGTATCTCGGTAGCGCGCATTACAGATCGATGCTTGAGTTTTCTCATGAAGCCCTTGCTGAATCAGCAATTGCATTTGGTCGTATTGAATCATTCTTAAATCGTTCCGTAGAAATTCTTGGCGTTAAGCCAACTCCAGTAATTAGTGATGCTTTTGCTGCTGCGATGAATGATGATTTAGCTGTCCCGCAAGCACTTGCCGGTATTTCAGAAGCGCTGCGCCTTGGAAATATTGCGATTACTGCAGGAGATAATGGCGTTATCGCGCAATCAGCTAATGAGATTCGCGGCGCACTTGAAGTCCTCGGGTGCGATCCGTTTGATGGCGCTTTCGCAGCAACCGGTGGGTCAGAAGATCTCACCGCAGCCCTTGATGGAACTATTAAGTTAGCCCTCGAACAGCGCGAGGCAGCTCGAGTACGTAAAGATTTTGCTGCAGCCGATGCGATTCGCGATGGCTTGATAGCACTTGGAATTACTATTGAAGATAGCGCACAAGGGCCACGATGGTCGATCACACGAAGTGAGAGTAAATAAATGGCCGGTAATTCAAAACCACGTGGCGCAGTTCGCGGATCTAAGAAAGGTCCTTCATCAGGATCTGGTGGAAACAATAAGCGTCGCCTTGAAGGTAAAGGTCCAACACCAAAGGCGGAAGACCGTCCTTATCACGCAGCTGCAAAGCGAAAGAAAGCTGCGGAGAAGAAAGATGGAAAGCGCGGTGGTACATCTTCACCTCGCGCTGCGGCATCCCCTCGTGGTCGCAGTGAAAAGCCAAAGGGTGAAATTGTCTCTGGTCGTAACGCGGTACTTGAAGCACTTCGCGAAAATGTTCCTGCAACAGAGCTGATTGTCGCGCGCAGTATCGATGTCGATGATCGCGTCGCAGAATCTCTCAAGTTAGCGTTACATCACGGCCTCAACATTCGCGAAGTACACCGCGCCGAGATTGAAAACATCAATGCCAATAGCCAAGGAATTATTCTGGCGATTAAGCCTTATCAGTATTCAAGTTTCCAAGAGATTGCAGAGCAAGCGAATCATCCAATGATGATCATCGCACTCGATGGTGTGACAGATCCTCGTAACCTTGGTGCAATTGTTCGTAGTGCATCAGCATTTGGCGCAGCAGGTGTTGTCATGACTGAACGTCGTGCTGCTGCAATGACTGCCGCTGCATGGAAGTCATCGGCTGGAGCTGCAGCCCGCCTACGCGTTGCACAAGTAACAAACCTTGCTCGCACTATTGAAGATGCCCAGAAATTGGGTTGTTTTGTAGTCGGTCTTGATGGCGAAGCAGATGTGACCTTGAGCGAGATGAAGGTTGCAAAGGAACATTTGATGATCGTTGTCGGAAGCGAAGGCAAAGGACTTTCACGTCTTGTGCGCGAAAAGTGCGATCTCGTAGTCTCAATTCCAATTATGGCCAGCACTGAATCTCTCAACGCAAGCGTTGCAACATCAATTGCGATGTTCTGGGTAGATGAGCAGCGCCGTAAGAAGTAGGCAGAAAAGAAATGATCTATAACCGTCTCGTAATCTGTGGTGATTCCTATAGCGAGGGAATGTCTGATGAGACTATCGGTGGGCAATATCGTGGCTGGGGAGATCGCGTTGCAGATGGCTTAGCAAAGAAATCTGCCACCTTCACCTACGCGAACCTTGCGATCAGAGGCAAACTTCTACAACAAGTCATTGATGATCAACTTGAGGTCGCACTTTCATATGTAACTGGTCCCGATACTTTGATTTCTTTTCATGCAGGTGCAAATGATGCACTTCGCCCGGGATTTGATCCAGCGTTGGCTAAAGAGCGATATCAAAGCGCTGTGCGCAGGCTCGCAGCAAGTGGTGCAACGATCATGCTCTTTACAGTTCTTGAAGATACTGGAAATTCAGGACGCGGTTCAAAGCTTTGGCAAGAACGATTTGGAACATTTAATAAAGGTGTGCGTGAAATAGCAGCCGAGGTTGGAGCAATCATTGTTGATGCAAATGGAGAACGCTTCTTCAGTGACAAGAGATTCTTAGCATTTGATCGCCTTCACTTAAATCAAGAAGGACATAAACGCTGCGCCGATGCAGTCTTGGAAAAACTTGGATATGAATTCGATCCAGGATGGCGAACTCCGTTGCCACCTGCAAAGCCGACACCTTGGATTAAAGAACGTGCAATTGGCGTGATGTGGTTTTTCGTTTTTGCGCTGCCTTGGATTATTCGGCGACTTCGTGGTCGCTCGTCTGGCGACGGGAGAGTATGTAAGTATCCAACGCCTATATCGTGGCCGAAAAAGTAGCCATTTCTTCGGCGATTTTTAAAATAGCCTTTCCCCTGCAATAATTACGCCCGTTGCACCTGGTGCAACACGCCTCCCTAGCTCAGTGGTAGAGCATCCGCCTTGTAAGCGGAATGTCGTCAGTTCAATCCTGACGGGGGGCTCCACTCATAGCCGAAAGGATCGATGAGATGAATAATCAAACATTTGATCCTTCTAAGTTCAACGATCTAATTTCTGCCAACTCTGATTACACCAAGACTTTTAAATACAGCGAACTCACCGGCTCAGCAGCGCGTGGGTTAGCAATTGTCACCTGCATGGATTCACGGATCAATCCACTTTCAGTAGTTGGCATGCGATCAGGTGATGCCAAGATTTTGCGTAACGCTGGTGCGCGTGTGACTGAGGATGTATTACGCACACTTGTTCTGGCCACTTATCTACTCAATGTTGATCGCATTCTTGTGATGCCACATACAGATTGCAGAATGGCACAGAGCGATGAATCAAATATTCATGAACTCATTGATAGCAAGTTTGGCGTTGACACCCGCAGCATTGAATTTCGTGTGACAAATGATCAAGAAGCAGCGCTTGAATCAGATGTGTCTAGTATCCGTAACTACCCGCTCATACGTGAAGGTGTTTCGGTAGCTGGAGCAATCTACGATGTAAAAACTGGAAAGATCGACTTCAAGAACTTCTAAGCCTGAGGATTGGTGCGCTTAATCGGCATTCGAGTTATTGGATAACTCAAATCGCTTAAGAATTCCTCGATCAGCGCCTGCACAATTGCGGGCTTTTCTTTGACTAATCCATGAGAAGTTCCTGGAACTATTGCTAATTGGCCAAGTGGAAGTTTTTCAAAGAGATCGACGGTGTGCTCATGGCGGACTACGTCATCATCGCCTGCCATCACAAGTACCGGACATTGAATCCTCGCCAGGTCACTCTGCGCAATATCTGGTTCGAGTTTCCAGATAGCCGACATCTTCCGAATCTTTTCTTCCAACGTGTGCGGCGCATCAGGTGATGTGATGGCATATTCATCTCGATCTTCCTGCGCAATATTTCCGTCGAAATCTGGCAGCGGATGAATCCCGCTGTGATGGTAATTCGCTGCAATTGAAACGATTGATTTCACAAGGTCGGGGCGCTTGATTGCGACCATAAGCGCGATATTGGCCCCGTCGCTATATCCGATTAAGTGAGCGGGTTCTTTAACTAAATCTTCTAGATATTCAATCGCTTCGTTGGTTTGAAAATCAAAGTGGAAGCTCCCGTCGCGATCGCCGGTAAATCCATGTCCAGTGCGGTCATATCCAAAAACATGAAAGGTATCTTCAACTGCTGGGAGTATCTGTACATCCCAATGAGATGTTTGGCTTAAGCCTCCGTGGAGCAATACAACAGATTCACCGTCATGTGGCCACTCGTATGAAAAAACTTGATGCCCACGTAGGTCGATGTAACTGCCCATATTTACATGCTATCCATGATGTGTCGGTTACCGCGATCAAAGGTCAGGTAGTTCCATGTCCAATCGGCGATTGTGCCAATTTTATTACTTCCACCTAAGAGGTAGAACAAGTGGAGCCATAGCCAGGCATACCAAGCGGGAATTCCAGCCATTGTGAATTTACCAACCTGCACAACAGCTTTGTGGCGACCGATGGTTGCCATAGAACCCTTGTCGCGATATTTAAATGAAGTCAGTGCTTTTCCTGCAGCTAAGCGGAGAATCTGATCGCCAACAAATTTGCCTTGCTGCAGTGCAACCGGTGCAACCTGCGGCAAGAAGCGACCATCTGCATCTTTTGCACCAGCTATATCACCGATAGCCCACACATATGGATAATGCGAAACAGCAAGCGTTGGATCAACTTCAATACGTGTTCTATCGAGTGGAAGATTGAGCGTTGCACCTGCTGGCTCACCCTTTACGCCAGCAGCCCAAATTGTTACTTCAGATGGAATTGAATCTGCACCTTTAACCAAAATGCTACGAGGTTTAACTTCTTGCACAGCCGTATTAAGTTTTACGATAACGCCCATTTTTTCAAGATCGCGCTGTGCTCGAGCGGAGAGTTTCTCTGAGAACATCGGCAGAATTCGTGGTCCTGCTTCGATGAGATAGATATCCATATGCTCGGATGCGTGTTGGTGATCATTGCGCAACGGTCCACGCACAAGCTCTGCAATCGCGCCAGCCATCTCAACGCCCGTTGGTCCGCCGCCAATAACAGAGATGCTCAGACGAGTGTTATCTTCAAAGCGGCAGAGATCTTCAAAGCGGCGCATAATCTCGGCACGAATTGCAATAGCTTCGTGGACGTTCTTCATCCCAAGTCCATATTCAGCAACTCCAGGAATACCAAAATCATTTGTTGATGAACCTAATGCGACAACGAGGTGATCGAAATCCAAATTCTCGCTGGAATCTAATTTGATGGATTTATTTTTGTGATCTACAGAAAGCGGAGATCCCATGCGAAATTTGATTCCCTTTTTGTTGAGTACTCCACGCACAGGGTGGGCAACATGGTCGGCGGCAAGGCCAGCGGTAGAGACCTGATACAAAAGAGGTAAGAAAGTCTGATAATTGTGGCGATCAACGACTGTGACATCGGCCTTACCGGCGAGGGCGCGCGCTGTCGCAAGGCCGCCAAAGCCTGCACCCAGAATTACAACGCGAGGTCGTGTGGAAGTTGCCATGAGTGCAGTCTAGGCTCTGGGCTATGGATTCGAAGAGTGAAAACCGCCTCTATCTCGTCACAGGCGCATCTGGATATGTTGGCGGGCGATTAGTCCGCGACCTTCTGCAAGACGGGTGGGCGGTACGAATTCTTGTGCGCGATCGCCGCAAAATTTCTGGACAACCGTGGGCAGATTCAGTCGATGTCGTTGAAGGAAATGCCAATAACTTTGCGGATTTAGAGCGAGCACTCACCGGAGTTCATACCGCGTACTACTTGCTTCACTCTATTAATGCCGGAACACAGTTTGATGAAGTAGAAGCTGAGATGGCAAAGAACTTTGCCGATGCCAGCTCAAAGTGCGGTGTGAGTCAGATTATTTATCTTGGCGGAATTGCAAACGATGAAAATCGCAGCAAGCATCTGGCATCGCGCATGAATACTGGTGCGATCTTGGGCGCTGGATCGGTACCAGTAATGGAGCTGCGTGCCGGAATCATTATCGGTAGCGGATCAGCATCCTTTGAGATGTTGCGCCACCTGACACATCGCTTGCCGATTATGACTACCCCTAAATGGGTTTCAAACCGCACTCAACCAATTGGTATCCGAGATGTGCTCTATTACCTGCGCCGTTGTGCAGTGCTACCGAGCCCAATCAACCAAGTCTTTGATATTGGCGGCCCGCAGGTACTTTCCTATGCAGACATGATGCAGAAATTTGCCGCACTCTCTGGTCTTCGCAAGCGTTGGATCATTCAAGTTCCGGTGCTCACACCAAAACTTTCTAGCCTCTGGATTGGTTTTGTAACACCTGTACCAATTTCATTGGCAAAACCACTTGTTGAATCACTCATCAGTGAAGTTGTTGCAGATCCAAATAAATCAATCGATGGCCTCATTCCAAAACCAGCAGAAGGTTTATTGACTGTTGAAGAAGCAATTGGGCTTGCACTCACGCGCACAGCAGAACACAGCGTTGATACACGCTGGTCAGATGCAGCTTTCCCAACTGCTCCGTGGCAGAAAGCTCAGGGCGATCCTGATTGGGCAGGCGAAATGATGCTGCGCGATCTTCGCGTATCAACGACAGATGTTCCGGCCGAATTTGTTTGGAAACAGATTGAACATATCGGCGGCGACAACGGATGGTTCGGTGCTGGTTGGCTCTGGTATCTACGTGGCGTACTCGATCGCATGTTAGGTGGCGTTGGTCTGCGTCGTGGACGAAGAGATCCAGAACATTTACGTCTTGGCGATAGCGTTGATTTCTGGCGCGTAGATGAACTTGTTAAGGGTTCTGTCTTGCGACTTTATGCCGAGATGATTTTGCCGGGTAAGGCGTGGCTTGAATTTAAAGTTTATGAAGAAGATGGCAAAACTGTATTGCGCCAAGAAGCACAATTTGCGCCGCGTGGTTTAGGTGGCCAGTTGTATTGGTATGCCGTGCTCCCATTTCATATTTTTGTCTTTCCAACAATGATCCGAAATATCATTAAGAGTGCACGTAAAGAGAGCTTAGGCCGCGGTGCATAAGTTCACCTCTGAAATTGAAGAGCTAGCAAATGAGATCCTGGCATATAGCCTCGAGAGACTTAAATCAGATCCACCACTTGATGGTCCGCGCACTGCCGAAGATCTCTTTGCCGAAGTCGGAGACACCATTACCGAACGTGGGCTTGGTGGGCGAGCAGCACTTGGCGTCTTTACTGAAGTCTTAGCAAAGGCGTGCATCTCAACAGATCATCCGCGCTATTTGGCTTATATTCCTTCGGCCCCAAGTGAGTATGCAAGTCTTTTTGATCTTGTCGTTGGTGCCAGTGCTCTCTATGGCGGTTCTTGGCAAGAAGGAGCGGGTGCAGTCTTTGCCGAAAACCAAGCGCTGCGCTGGTTATCAGATTTAGCAGGCTTGCCAGAAAGTGCTGGCGGAGTATTTGTGCAGGGAGGAACAATTGGAAATCTTTCAGCACTTGTTACAGCACGCGAAGATGCGCGGGCCAAATTCCCTGATGTAACAAAGTGGGCTATTGCCTGCAGTGCGGAGGCGCATTCTTCTATTGCAACTGCAGCCAAGATTATGGATGTTGAGTTAGTAAAGATTTCTCCGCGCGAAGATCTACGCATTCACGGCTCGGATATTGCTGCAGCAATCGATGAATATCACGCAACCCATGTAGCCCGAGTGTGTGCACTGGTTGCAACTTCTGGAACAACAAACCTTGGTGTCATCGATGATCTTAAAGGCGCAGCCAGCGCAGCCCACGATCGCAATATCTGGTTCCATGTCGATGGGGCATATGGCCTAGCAGGGCTCTGCGCACCATCTGTGCGACCACTCTTTAACGGCGTCGAGCTCTGTGATTCATTTATTGTTGATCCACACAAGTGGCTCTTTGCACCGTATGACGCATGCGCGCTTGTCTATCGCAACCCTGAGATTGCCCGCACAACACATACACAACATGCCTCTTATTTGGAATCTCTCCATGACGGATCTTGGAGTCCATCGGATTACGCAATCCAATTAACACGACGCACTCGTGGCCTACCTTTCTGGTTCTCACTAGCAGCAGCTGGTACTAATGCTTATCGTGATGCCGTTGAGGAATCTCTTACCGTTGCAAAGAGCGCGGCTGAGTTAGTTAGTGCACACCCGCGTCTTGAACTATTGCGCCAACCAGATCTATCCATCGTTGCATTTACTCGCACCGGGTGGGGTAAAGATGATTACCAAAAGTGGAGTGATCAATTACTGGAAGACCAGATTGGTTTTGTCACACCTTCATCACATCAGGGCCAGCCGATACTTCGTTTTGCAATCGTGAATCCATGGACGACGATGGCCGATATTGAGATTATTTTGGCAACCCTGTAAATCCCACAGTTTTGCAGGACCATCTATTACGATTGCCCATATGTCCGCACTTGAGAGCAACCAGAACGCTAATACCAGCGCGACCAATACCAGTGCGAGCCTGAGCGACCTCGAATTCCGAATTCTTGAATTCGAACGTAGCTGGTGGCGCTTTGCTGGCGCTAAAGAAAGTGCGATTAAAGAACTCTTTGACTTGAGCGCTCCTCGTTACTATCAAATTCTCAATGATCTGATCGATCGCCAGGATGCCCTCGAGGCCTCTCCTATGCTCGTTAAGCGCCTTCGCCGCCTGCGCGATGCCCGCACATCTGCCCGTACCACCCGCTAACGCTCGCTAAATACCTCCAGCAGCCCCTCGTTTTGCGCCTCGGAATAAAGGGCCGTAGATTTGGCGTTAGCACTCACGGGTCGAGAGTGATAAGTCGGCCCCTCATGAACCATCACGCACGAAGGAGCAAAAATCCATGGCAAAGCAGATTGCCTTTAACGAAGAAGCCCGTCGCGGATTAGAGCGCGGAATGAACGTACTAGCGGATGCGGTCAAAGTAACCCTCGGACCTCGTGGACGTAACGTCGTCCTCGAGAAGAAGTGGGGCGCCCCAACAATTACCAACGACGGCGTATCAATTGCCAAAGAGATCGAACTCGATGATCCATGGGAAAAGATTGGCGCAGAGCTCGTTAAGGAAGTTGCCAAGAAGACAGATGATGTCGCAGGCGATGGAACAACAACGGCAACAGTTTTAGCACAAGCACTTGTCCGCGAAGGCCTACGTAACGTAGCCGCTGGATCAAACCCAATGGCCCTTAAGCGCGGAATTGAGAAAGCAGTCGATGCAATCGTGGCAGAACTTGCTGCGATGGCAAAGAATGTTGAGACCAAAGAGCAGATCGCAGCAACAGCATCAATCTCTGCAGCAGATACAACAATTGGCGAGATGATCGCGGAGGCGATGGATAAGGTCGGCAAGGAAGGCGTTATCACCGTTGAAGAGTCAAATACATTTGGTCTTGAGCTCGAGCTCACCGAAGGTATGCGCTTTGATAAGGGTTACATCTCTCCATACTTTGTTACCGATACAGATCGCATGGAAGCTGTTCTAGAAGATCCATATATCTTGATCGCTAACTCAAAGATTGCAAACATTAAGGATCTCGTCCCACTTCTTGAAAAGGTGATGCAGGCTGGAAAGCCAATTGCGATCATCGCAGAAGATGTTGAAGGAGAAGCACTTGCTACCTTGGTAGTAAATAAGATCAAGGGAACATTCCGTTCAGTAGCTGTTAAGGCTCCAGGTTTTGGAGATCGTCGCAAGGCGATGCTGCAAGACATCGCAATCCTTACAGGTGCCACAGTTATCTCAGAAGAAGTTGGCCTCAAGCTTGAAAGTGCTGGCATTGAACTTCTTGGTCGCGCTCGCAAGGTTGTTGTCTCTAAAGAAGAGACCACAATCGTTGAAGGTTCAGGAGATGAAGCACAGATCAAGGGACGTGTTTCACAGATTCGCGCCGAGATCGAAAAGTCAGATTCTGATTATGATCGTGAGAAGCTACAAGAGCGCCTTGCCAAGCTTGCAGGCGGAGTTGCTGTCATCAAGGCAGGAGCTGCAACTGAAGTAGAACTCAAAGAGCGTAAGCACCGCATCGAAGATGCAGTTCGTAACGCCAAGGCTGCAGTAGAAGAAGGCATCGTCGCCGGTGGTGGCGTTGCACTCTTGCAGGCAGGAACAGCAGCATTTAAGAAGTTGAAGCTCGAAGGAGATGAAGCAACTGGTGCAAAGATTGTTGAAGTTTCTATCGAAGCGCCACTGAAGCAGATTGCAATCAACGCAGGACTCGAAGGTGGAGTCATCGTTGAGAAGGTACGTAATCTTGAATCAGGTCACGGACTTAACGCTGCAACAGGTGAGTACGTTGACATGATTAAGGCTGGCATCATCGATCCAGCTAAGGTCACACGTTCTGCGCTACAAAATGCGGCATCAATTGCTGCACTCTTTATTACAACCGAGGCTGTCATTACTGATAAGCCAGAGAAGAAGCCAGCTGCTCCAATGGGCGATGGCGGCGGAATGGATTTCTAATCTAAATCCCGCTTAAGTATTAGGTGAACAGGCTCGCGATTAACGTCGCGGGCCTGTTCTGCTTTACCCTTAACCCATGAGTACAACTGCCCAAGATATCGCGCGCAAGGCTGCGATCGCCGATGCTGAAAAGGCATCACAAGTTGGCGCATTTATCTCACAAGATGTCGATCACGATAATCGTGTCACTACATTTTTATTTGAAGCAGATTTAGCTGGATATAAAGGTTGGCGCTGGTGTGTAACCGTTGCGCAAGTTGATGATGCGGCAGAACCAACAGTCTGCGATGTTGTAGTTCTTCCCGGTCCTGATTCACTACTTGCACCAGAGTGGATTGAATATCGCGACCGTATCTTGCCTGAAGATATTCAACCTGGAGTTATTGTTCCAAGCATTTTGGATGACACACGTTTAGCTCCTGGTGTGCACTCACTGATTCAGGATGAAGAGCTAGATCCCGCACAAGTATTTGATCTTGGACTTTCACGTGCGCGCGTACTTTCGATTGAAGGGCGTGATCAAGCGAGTAAGCGCTGGTATGCAAGTGATCGCGGTCCAACGGCTCCGATTGCGCAGAGCGCACCAAAGCCTTGCCAGACATGCGGATTCTTCTTACCTATTGCAGGTTCACTACGCGGATCCTTTGGCGTATGCGCAAATGCGATCGCACCAGATGATGCACGCGTAGTTTCTGTCGACCACGGCTGTGGCGCACACAGTGAGGCCACGATTAACTCGTAATCAATCGGGTGGCAGCACCCCTTTACCCTGCGATAAACTCATCCCCTGTTCTAGTCCCCAGAACTTTCGACATCAAGGAGTCTCCAATGCCTACAGGCCGCGTTAAATGGTTTAGCCTCGAAAAAGGTTTTGGTTTTATCTCATCCGATGAGGGCGAAGATGTTTATTTAGCCGCAACAGCTCTTCCTGAAGGCGTTCCCTCAGTGAAGCCTGGAACAAAGCTTGAGTTCTCTGTGATTGATTCGCGTAAGGGACCACAAGCGATGTCAGTGCATATTGTTGATGCACCAGTTTCATTGGCTGAGAATTCTCGTGTCAATAACGATGATCTTGCTGCAATGATTGAAGACACCATCAAGATTTTAGATAAGGTCGGTAACGGTCTTCGCCATGGTCGTCATCCATCTGGTGCCGAAGCAGAGCGACTTGGTCGCGTGCTCCGCGGTATTGCTGGACAGCTCGAAGCTTAAATTCCGCTTCGTCGATCTCGCCTGATCGAGTATCGAATTCCAGTTGCGCCTAACAAAGCGCCCACTACGCATGTCCACACATACTTGGAATCATAATCAAGGGTGACTGCAACCATTCCTGCAATAAGCCAAGCGATAGTGCCGATCGCTATCAGAATTACAACAGATTTAATCGGTGATTTCTCTGGCATGGGTCTATAGTAATGCGGATGCGCGTGGATGAGAACGGTAACTGGCGTTCTTTCCGCCATCGAAATTACCGAATCCTCTTTCCAGCTAACGCCGTTTCAAACATCGGTTCGTGGGCCCAGCGCATTGCACAGGATTGGCTTGTTCTCGAGCTAACAAATAACAATGGCTATTACCTAGGTCTTGTTACCGCCATCCAATTTGCTCCATTCTTATTCTTTACTCTTCATGGAGGTCTACTCGCCGATCGCGTGAATAAGCGGCTTGCTCTTGTTGTCACAAATACTTTTGGTGGTCTCTCGGCGTTAGTGCTTGGACTCTCAGTGATTACTGGCAACGTTCAGCTGTGGCATGTCTTTGCTTGCGCTGCCGTTCTCGGAATATCTGGTGCCATTGATGGACCGATTCGACAATCATTTACCTCTGAAATTGTCGGTCACTCTGATTTAGCAAATGCAGTGAGCCTGAATTCAGCAAATTTCAACGCCGGTCGGTTGATTGGCCCTGCAATATCAGGTTTTCTCATCGCACATTTTGGCACTGGACCCTCATTTATTATCAATGCTTCAAGCTATATCGCAGTAAACGCGGCGCTCTTATCGATGCGTGAATCAGAATTCTTTATAGCCGAGAGTAAGAAAACTTTAGGCACGATTCGTGAGGGCTTTGCTTATGTCAAAGCTCGCCCTGATCTCTATGTTGTGATGATTGCAGTCTTCTTTGCTGCAACCTTTGGCCTTAACTTTCAGATCTTCAATGCGCTGATGGCACGTGGTGAATTCAATAAAGGTCCGGCATCCTTTGGATTACTTGGAACATTTATTGCGGTGGGATCTTTAAGTGGTGCACTACTGAGTGCTCGTCTTGAGAAGCAACGCAATACAATGTTTGTAATCCGCATGGGCACTGTCTTTTCAATCGTAGTGATGGCACTTTCTGTAATGCCCACCTACACTTTCTATGCGATCTGGTTGCCGCTCTGTGGATTTACCGCATTAACAATGTTGATTACCGCAAATTCGCTGATGCAGATGCATTCAGATCCTGCGATTCGTGGCCGCATCACCGGAATTTATATGTTGATCTTTATGGGAGGAACACCCTTTGGATCTCTTGCAATTGGCTATTTAGTTGAAGCGATTGGCGTGCGTGAGAGCGTTGCAGTCTGTGGTGGAATATCACTGATTGGAATGGTTGCTATTTGGGTTTATTACAAAGATAAAGTAGGCGTACCCAGTGATATCACTGTAGAGGGCGTATTACCGGCCAACTACGACGATCCACGCTAATAAAATTACAAGAGTGACAAGCGAGATTATTCGTCGACTTTTATAGCTCACTCTGAAATTCCTTCTGCCTCATGAACCTTCTTCTGCGAAACATGTGTAGGAATTGCAAGAACAACCACAAATGCAATCGCAATCAGGACAGGGACCATGATGTATGCCCGAGATATGCCGAATTGGTCATCAAGTAATCCCAGCGCAAATGGTGCAAGTGCGATCGCGATACCGGCTGCAAGCGAGCTCAATCCAATTGCTTGGTCAGGGCGGCCATCACTGAGATCGATCAAGCGAAGGGAAGCTAGAGCGAACTGAGTAGAGAGCCCTACTCCGATGAGAAATAGTCCAACCAGGCTCACTGCAAATATGTGTGAGAACCAGAAGATTGCAAAGCCAATAAATTGAATTCCGATAACTGTCAGCAATTGCTGATCAAGGTGGAACTTAAAGAGAATCTGTCCGACATACCAACGTCCAAGTCCCATTCCGATTCCATATGCAAGCATCACCGTGGTTGCAACAGCCGCTGTGGCACCGACGCGATCTTTGAAGAGAGAAGCTGCCCAGAACGAGGTAGCAAATTCACTGCCGATGCATGCAATAAAACCAACCCAAGATACCCAGAACTTCCAAGACATCTTTCCAGTTTGGCGCGCACCATCTTCAAAGGCTTGATCAACATAGTTTTTGTCGCGGATAAAGAGATAGATAAAGAGTGACATCGGAACAACAAGAAATAGTCCAAGTCGCCACTTATCTGGATAGTTAGTTGCGATAGTTCCAATAAGAAGAGTTCCGCCAATAAATCCAACAGATGCAACTGCATTTGCCTGAGAGATTGTTAGTGCTGCTTTGTCACCAGCATGGTGATTGAGCATTGTCAGGCCGTTATTGACGACAGTGGATGTTCCAAAACCTGCAATAAGAATAGAGAGAAGAGTTGTTGGATATGTTGGGAAGAGAATGAATGCGCTCAGACCAAAACAGAAGAGTGCCAATCCCAACCATGAAAGTTTGACTCGACCATATTTATGCGCCAAGCGAGAGTTGAGAGCGCCAGCGATGATTGCAGCAATTCCAAGTGCGGTTCCGTGTAGACCTGCCTGCGCCCCTGTTGTTCCTTGATCTTCGCGTAGTAAGCCCTGAGATGGCCCAAAACCACCGAGAAACATATTGATGGCAACTGTCTGAAAAGCTACCTGCCAGAAGAAGCGATCGCGTACAACGTTACGTGGCATCGCTTAGAGCGCTGCTACTACATAATCGATGCATGCTGTGAGCGCATCGATATCGTTGGGATCAACAGCTGGGAACATCGCTACACGAAGCTGGTTCTTTCCAAGCTTGCGGTAAGGCTCTGTATCCACAATTCCGTTAGCGCGAAGTGCTGCGGCAACCTTGGTTGCATCAATTGCGTCATCAAAATTAATTGTGCCGACAACATTGGAGCGATGTGCTGGATCTACAACAAATGGAGTTGTGTAAGAAGTCTTCTCAGCCCATCCATAGAGCTTGGATGCTGACTCTGCGCTACGTCCTGCTGCAAACTTCAAACCGCCGTTGCTATTCATCCATTCAACTTGTTCAGCAAGAAGCATCAAAGTCAAAAGTGCTGGAGTGTTATATGTCTGATCAAGACGTGAATTCTCGATTGCGATTCCAAGATCGAAAAATGCTGGAACCCATCGACCCGATGCCTTGATCTTCTCCGCACGCTCGATAGCAGCCGGGCTCATGAGTGAGAGCCACAATCCACCATCGGATGCAAATGATTTCTGAGGTGCAAAGTAGTAAGCATCAAATTCTTTTGCATCTACATGCAAACCGCCAGCAGCACTTGTTGCATCAACGAGTACGAGTGCACCATCTGTACCTGCAGGGCGAATGATCGGCATTGCAACGCCGGTGCTTGTCTCGTTATGTGTAAGTGCGTAGACATCTACGCCCGCTTCTGCCACAGAGACAGGATGTGAGCCAGGCTCAGATTTAATGACTGTTGGTTCATCAAGGAAAGGAGCTTCCTTAGCTGCAGTTGCAAACTTCGATGAAAATTCGCCGAATACCAAGTGCTGGGACTTCTTTTCAATCAATCCAAAGGTTGCAATATCCCAGAACGCAGTCGACCCACCGTTACCAAGGATGACTTCATATCCTTCTGGAAGGCTAAAGAGTGAGTTCAATCCTTCGCGTACACGATGCACAACATGCTTCACCGGTTTTTGGCGATGCGATGTTCCGATAATTGACGCGCCACTTGCAAGTACTGATGACAATGCTTCCGGGCGAATCTTGGATGGTCCGCAACCGAATCGACCATCGCGTGGCTTAAGGTTTTCTGGGATTGTGATCTCTGCGCTCATGGGCCAAGACTACGGGTAGTAACGAGTGAGTACGAACTCAGAATCGGTGCTCTGTCTCTCATAACGGAGTCGATCATGCAGACGCGAATAGCGCCCCTGCCAGAATTCAATACTCAACGGGGCAATGCGATAGCCGCCCCAATGTGGAGGCCGCGGAACAACGGTTCCTTCTGGCCACTTCTCACTGGCTCCGGCAAATCGACTCTCTAATTCTGCGCGAGATTCCAAGGGTTGAGATTGTGCGCTGGCCCATGCACCAATCTGACTAGACCACGGACGGGTTGCAAAATAATCCTCAGATTCTGATTCGGAAATTTTAGAAATCACACCGCCAATACTTACTTGCCGCTCCATTGCATACCAAGGAAATAAAACACTGACGCGATCATGCATCTCCATGGCATGTGCTTTACGCGATTGATAGTTAGTGAAGAAGGTAAAGCCACCTTCGGAGATATCTTTAAGTAAAACAGTGCGTGTTGAGATTGCTTCATCTACTTCAAGAGTTGAGAGGACCATTGCATTTGCTTCCACGATGTATTCATTTGCGGCAGCCTCAGCTAGCCAGATAGAAAACGCGGCAAGCGGATCCGCGGGGAGGTTTTCCAACCCGGCATCGCCATAAGAGCGACGCATCGAACGGATGGCATCGCGGGTCAGGCTCTTATCTGACAAACCGGTCTGGTCGGGCTTTTCGCTCATGTCTGTATCTAACGTCACTTTCGCCCCCGCGTCATCTCGAGGCGACGGTGGTCGCGCGCACCCCGCTTTCGGGTGCAGAATTGGCGCCATAAGCGAATGCGCCGGCCACCGGCGCCAGACTGGAGCTACACCGTGTCAGATGATTTCAAGCCAGGACTCGAAGGCGTCATTGCATTTGAATCAGAGATTGCTGAACCAGATAAAGAAGGTAGCGCGCTGCGTTATCGCGGTGTAGATATTGATGATCTCGTTGGTCGTGTTTCATTCGGAAACGTCTGGGGACTTCTTGTCGATGATCAATTTAATCCAGGACTTCCAAACGCTGAACCATTCCCACTTCCAGTTCACTCAGGTGATGTTCGCGTAGATGTGCAGTCAGCAATCGCAATGCTCGCACCTGCCTGGGGATTTAAACCAACACTAGATATTTCAGATGAAGAGATTCGCAGCAACCTTGCTCGTACATCGGTGATGGTTCTTTCTTACTTAGCACAAGCTGCTCGCGGAATCATTGCTGCTCCAATTCCTGAGTCAGAGATTGATAAGGCACACACAGTTGTTGAGCGCATGATGATTCGTTGGCGTGGAGAGCCAGACCCACTCCATGTTCGTGCAATCGATGCTTACTTCGTATCTGCTGCAGAGCACGGAATGAACGCATCAACATTTACCGCTCGCGTGATTGCATCAACTGGTGCAGATGTTGCAGCGGCACTTTCTGGTGCAATTGGTGCAATGTCAGGTCCACTTCATGGTGGTGCGCCATCGCGCGTTCTTCACATGATTGAAGAAGTTGAGAAGACCGGTAATGCAGAAACTTACGTCAAGGGATTACTTGATCGCAAAGAGCGCTTGATGGGATTTGGTCACCGTGTGTATCGCGCAGAAGATCCACGCGCTCGCACACTTCGTCGTACAGCGAAAGAACTTAACGCGCCACGCTATGCCGTTGCAGAAGCACTTGAAAAGGCTGCGCTTAAGGAACTTCGTGAACGTCAACCTGATCGAGTTCTAGAAACAAACGTTGAGTTCTGGGCTGCAATTATTTTGGACTTCGCAGAAGTTCCTGCACCACTCTTCACATCGATGTTTACAGCAGCGCGCACTGCGGGTTGGTCTGCACACATCCTTGAACAAAAGCGCACCGGTCGCTTGATTCGCCCATCTGCTCGCTATATCGGTAAGGCCCCTCGCAAGCCAGAGGATGTCACCGGCTGGGATGCAACGGTCGAACAGCTCCACAAGTAGGTTATGCGGGCATTTTCTGTAAAGCCAAACTTTTATAACAATTCGATAAAGAGGCTTCAAAAACGCCTGTATTTGGGTCGAGTTTGTTGCATTCAACAGGCATAAGCGATGAGATGGGCCCACTAGGAAGCCTGCACTTCAAGAAATGGTTTCCAGATCTAAAAGGAGAATAATTTAGTGAAGAACAGACTATTTAAGGGTCTTGCTCTTGCCGTAACAGTGTCATTCGCCGCTGGCCTGACAGTTGTTCCTGCACAAGCTGCAAGTGAAATTATCGTTTGGGCCGATGAAACTCGTGGACCAAACCTAGAGAAAGTATTTAAGGCTAAGGGCGACTGGGTTGCCGGAAGCACAATCAAAGTTGTAACTTTCTCAAGCTATGACGCTCTAGGTACTGCATTTGAAAACTCAACTGCAACCACAGGTCCAGATATTCTTGTTGCTGGAAATGACTGGATTACTAAGAGTGCAAAGAGCGGAAAGCTTGCACCTGTTGTTCTAACTGCTTCACAGAAGGCACAGTTCACACCAAGCATGCTCTTCGACCTTTCATACGGTGGAAAGCTTTACGGTGTTCCTGTTGATATCAACAACGTTTCAATGATTTACAACACCAAGTTGGTAAAGACTGCACCTAAGACTTACGGCGAAATGGTTAACTACTACCTCGCAAATAAGACAAAGAAAGGCCTTAAGGCTGGACTTTGTATCGCAGGTGGCGGAATGGCATGGGGCGGCCACTCAGGCTTCTCAGCACTCGGTGCAGATGCTTACTTCATGAACGCTAACGGAACTATTAATTTCAATAAGAGTTTCGATGGTGCAGCATTCGGTAACAATGTAAAGAAGTTCTTGCTTGATAAGAATGGAAAGAGCAACGGTTTCTACCCTGCAGTCGATACAGGTTGCGAAGATAACTTCCTCGCAGGCAAGGTTCCATTTGCTGTTATTGGTAACTGGCACTGGAAGAAATTTGCAGCTGCAGGTTTTGAGATGAACCTCATGCCTGTACCAGGCGTTAAGGCTGGAACTTACGGCAAGATGTTCGGAAGCGTAAACGGCGCGATGCTCACTTCATATGCAGAGTCACATGGAGTAGCAGTAGCTGCTAAGTCACTTCTTACTAGCTTCTTCGGTTCAGCTGAAGGACAGGTTGCATACGAACTACAAGAAGGCCGACCACCAGCCAACAAGGCTGCTCAGAAGAGCCAGCTCGTTCTCCCAGGACAGAAGGCGTTTGCTGCTGCCGCTGCGAAATCATCACTCCCACAAATCGGAGCGTTCCTTGGAAATGAATCAGGTGGCGCAAGCTACTGGGCATCTTCAGGAGCATATTGGACAGCAGTCCTAGTAGATGGAAAAGATCCAGTAGTTGAGGGCAAGAAGCTCGCTGCAATCTGGAAGGCAAATGTTGCCGGCGGAAAGGCTGATCTCTAAGAGCTCCTCTTAGGGACTGAAAGTAAAATAACTTTCATGGCCAAATAAGTGAAATAGCGTGGGCAGGGAAACCTGCCCACGCTATTCATTTCGATAATCAACAACTATCCAGAGGAAAGCGGTAATCGTGAGCAGTATTTTCAGAGGCAAGTTTGCCTTTGCTCTCAAGATGATTTTCCTTGCTGTAATCACCGCAGTTCTTGGCCTACTCTCTCAGAGCGCATTTGCAACCGGCGAATATGCCATCGGAGCCTTTTTGGCCATTGGAATTCTTGTTCTCAGTTTTGCCTATCTCACTAAATTTTCGATACCTCTCAAATTTTTCGCTCCCGGAATTCTCTTCTTCTTTGCCTTTGTTATAGCACCAATTATTTTTACCTTAGCAATGTCTACCTATAACTATCAGACTGGCAATTTCATTTCGAAAGACGAGGCGGTAGAGCAAGTATTGATCCTAGGCGTTGAGCCGGATCAGGCACAGACAACCTTTGATTTAGTATCTGGAATCACTAGCAGTGGCGAGGATGCAATTTTAGTTTCGGATATCGCGAATAATAAATTCTTCATCTCAACTAAAGACTCAAAAACGGATTTGTCAACAGATCAAATTAAGATAAATGAATTTGGTGTTGCAATATCTGCACCAGGGTTTACTGAGTTATCTGCAATCCAGCTATCAACAAATACAACTTATTCGCAGATAAACTATGCGTATCAAGACGAGTATTACATCAAAATTGAGGGACAGGGAGTCGGCGCCGTCTTTAGAAGAGTGCTTACTTATGATCCAAATACCGACACGATTAATAACATTATCAATGGCGCAAAATATATAAATAACGATAGAGGAAATTTTGCTCTTGAGGGCTCTGAGGAGACGATTTTAACTCCAGGTTGGCGCGCACCAAATTGGTTTGCCAACTATGCCAAGCTGGTTACAGATGAGCGAGTTCGAACCCCTCTTATAAAAGTCTTTATCTGGACGATTTCTTTTGCTTCATTAACCGTCTTAAGCACCTTTGCATTTGGACTCCTTCTCGCCATGGCACTAAACAAGAAAATGTACGGACGTAGAATCTATCGATCAATTCTTATCCTTCCTTATGCGATGCCAAGCGTCATGAGTATTTTGATTTGGGCAGGTATGTTCGACTCGCAGTTTGGTGCGATTAACAATATATTAAATACGGAAATTGCCTGGTTCTCGAGCGCGTCATTCGCGCGCGGAGCAGTACTACTTGTCAATCTCTGGCTGGGATTCCCTTATTTCTACCTAATCTGCTCTGGTTCTCTCCAGGCAATCCCATCTGAATTACTTGAGGCGGCAGCAATAGATGGAGCAAACCCGCGCCAAGTTTTCCGAAGAATTACTCTCCCGCTCTTACTAAAAATTCTTTCACCACTTCTCATCGCATCATTTGCGTTTAATTTCAATAACTTTAATTTGATCTACCTTCTTACTGGCGGTGGGCCAAGGAAGGAACTTGATGGTGAGATCGCGGGAGCAACCGACATATTAATCAGCTATACATATAAGATCGCATTTGGCGAGAACATCAATAACTTCGGCCTAGCCAGTGCCATTTCAGTCCTAATTTTCTTTATTGTTGCCTCAATTTCATTCTATGGATTGCGTAGATCGAAAGTTATGGAGACATTCGAATGAACAAGTGGCTGAGAGAGAATCTGTGGCGACATTCAATCGCAATTTTCATGTGTATCTTCGCTCTATTTCCTTTATATCTAGTAGTTCTGTCTTCTCTCAAAACTGGCGGAAGCTTGCAGCTGAGCTCATTTCTGCCTCGTGAAGTTTCGCTGGAAAACTTCAGAGTCCTCTTTAACGATCCTCGAATTCCTTATCTCACTTGGGTGAAGAATTCACTCGTGATTGCTTCTACGGTAGCCATTAGTTCGGTCTTTATCGGCGCTGCCTCAGCATTTGCATTCAGTCGGCTTAGATTTAAGGGAAAGAAATTTGGCATTCAGATGCTTCTCCTTGTGCAGATGTTTCCGGCTGTATTAGCTCTCTCTGCTGTGTACGTGATCATGGAGCGAGTCTTTTCTTTTGCTCCAGGAATCGGGCTTGGAAGCCAAGCAGGTTTGATCCTTGTCTACCTCGGCGGATCCATGGGTGTGAATATCTGGCTCCTTAAAGGCTTTGTAGATTCCATCCCCGTTGAATTAGATGAGGCTGCAAAGATTGATGGTGCGAGCCCGGCTCAAACCTATTGGCTGATTTTTATTCCTTTGGCGACACCAGTATTAGCAGTTGTCTGTTTGCTGAGCTTCATCGGAACTTTCAACGAGTTCATCATGGCGCGTTTGTTCCTGATTGAGATGGATACCCGAACTGTTGCAGTAGGGCTACAACAATTTGTTGGCGGGCAATACTCAACTAACTGGGGACCATTTGCTGCTGGTTCAATTATTGCGTCAATACCAATCGTCATCATCTTCTTATCTCTCCAGAAGTTCATAGTTAATGGCTTAACTGCTGGATCCGTTAAGGGTTAAGAATGCAACGTAAGGGCTTCTTCGCTCTACTTGTTTCAGTATTTCTCGCACTGACGACATTTTCATCCGGTGCAGCAACCGAGGCCCCAAAGGTGGGACTTACGCAGGATCTCATCTATTTTGTGATGCCCGATAGGTATAAAGATGGCGATAAGAGCAATAACAACAACGGCGGCTTCAATGCTGCGCACACAGCTTTCAACCACGGTGGTGACCTCAAGGGATTAACTGGCACATGTGAGCCAGGTGACGATGGCTTAGCACGCATTAAATCACTTGGATTTACTGCTGTGTGGCTTACCCCGGTGGTTAAGCAGCAATCAGCAATCAGCAATGGCTCCGGTTACCACGGATATTGGGGAGTTGATTTTCTCAATGTTGATCCTCACTTAGGCACAAATGCTGACATGGCAGATTTTTCTAGATGTGCTAAAAAACTGGACTTGAAGATCATTCTGGATGTTGTAACTAATCACACCGGTGATGTCATTAAATATCGAGGCAGAGAGCCCTATATTCCTGCAGAGTTCAAAGATGTAAAGAATCCGCTTTGGCTGAACAACCTGAGTAATTATCACAATGTGGGAGATTTGGGGAGTTGTTGGGGCGCCGGAAATTGCTCCAAACTCGGTGATTTTTATGGTCTCGATGATCTTGCAACTGAGAAACCTCAAGTTTATAAGGGATGGGCTGATGTCTTTGGAACATGGATATCGACCTATGGAATATCCGGATTCAGAGTGGATACCGCCAGACATGTTGATGACAATTTCTTCAAAAATTGGTCTCCATTGATTCAAGCCACTGCGGCTAAATCAGATATCAAGGACTTTACAATCTTCGGAGAAGTATTTGATTACAGCACGCTTAACCTGATGGAATATGTCAGGCGAAACAAAATTCAAACAGTTTTAGATTTTCCGTTTCAAGCTAAAGCAACTGAATTTGCCTCTGGTTATTCCAATGCTCCAGTTATGACGGCCCTTTTCGAAAATGATGACTATTACACTAGCCCACAATCATCGGCAAAGAATTTAGTAACTTTTCTTGGAAATCACGACATTGGACGAGCAGGTTTCATTATTGCAAATAAACGTCTTCAGCCCGCGAGTGAGTTATTACCAAGAACAAATCTAGCTAACGCACTCATGTATTTTTCTCGTGGCATACCTGTCGTGTATTACGGTGATGAAGTTGGGATGACCGGATCGGGATCAGGAAAAGATCAGTTTGCTCGCCAGGATATGTTCCCAACCGAGATTGAAATGTGGAAGAAGGAGACACGAATCGGCGGGCTACCTATCGGCGGTAGCGATTCCTTTAAAGCCACAAGTCAGAGCCCAGTTGCACAATATTTGATTGAGTTGGCTGAAATCCGAAGAAGCCATCCAGCCCTGGCAAATGGTCCAATGCTTGAGCGGTACTCAAAGAATTCCATATACGTAATTTCAAAGAAAGATGTTGCCGAAAACAGGGAGTATGTAGTTGCCTTCAATAACTCAAGCAGTGATGAAATTGTCGAGATCACGACCGCAACATCAGGTGGTGAATGGACTCAAATCTTGGGTAAAACCGAGATATCGGCGAAGCGAAATAAAGTGAGTTTCACTGTTCCAGCGCTCTCCACAATAGTTTTAAAGGCCAATAGTGGAATCGACCAATTCACCACTAAATTAACAAAATTGAGCACTTCTGTAGATGAGATGACCGGTTTCTATAAGGTCAAAGCTGGAATAAGTTCAAGTGATTTTCTCTCAGTTGAGTTCTTTGTAAGGAATGTTGGAAGTAAAAAGTGGATATCTCAGGGCATGGATACCGGCGCTCCTTATTCAGTATTTCTAGATCCGCGTGATTTTCCAAAGAAGAAATTAGAAATACGTGCAATTGCACAGAACTCGAAAGGAGAGAACTTTGTCTTACCTATCTCTAAGCTCACTATTTCCTCATCATGATGGCAGCGAACTCTATGTAAGTAATGCCGCTCCAAAAATAGGTGAGAAGATAAATCTGCACGTGCGCGTTCCCAATACATATTCATTTGCCAAGGCATTTATCAGAATTTATGAAGACGGCGAACCACGATCTTATGAGCTCAAGTTAGATAAGAAAGGGACTGTCGAGAGTTGGTGGAAGGTAAAGGTTGAGATAGTCAATCTCAAAACTTCTTATCGCTTCGTCTTTATTTCAGAGAGTAAATACGAGTGGCTCAATGCACGAGGGCTCAACGATCACGATGTTCATAGCAATGATGATTTTAAAATTGTCGCGATACCCGAGTACCCTCGCTGGATTCGCTCCGCAGTCTTTTACCAAATCTTCCCCGATCGATTTGCAAAGTCCGATATCAAGAAAGAGATCCCAGAATGGGCAGTTCTTCGCAGGTGGGATGAAACTCCAGGTGGGCGCGACAACACAACAGGTACCGAGCTATTTGGCGGCGATCTCAAAGGAGTTGAAGAGCACCTTGATCACCTGAAAACTCTCGGAGTTAACGGCATTTACTTCACGCCATTTTTCCCAGCACGATCAAATCATCGCTATGACGCTTCAAGTTTTGATCATGCCGATCCGCTACTTGGAGGCAACCAGGCTCTCTTCTCACTTGTTAAGGCAGCACGTAAATCAAAGATCGTAGTCATGGGGGACCTCACCTCTAATCACTGTGGTGCGGGCCATCCGTGGCTTGCAAAAGCAAAGAAAGATAAGAAATCAAAGGAGCACGGATATTTTTATTGGGATAAATCAGTCAAACACGGATATGTAGGTTGGTGGGGCCACGCCTCTCTACCTAAGTTGAATTTTAATTCCAAAGCTTTACGTAAAAAGATGTACGAAGGAAAGAATTCAATCGTGCGTAAGTGGCTTTCCCCAAAGTTTGGGATGGCCGGCTGGCGTATTGATGTTGGAAACATGACAGGAAGATTGGGAAGAGACGATCTTCACGATGTAGTTATGCACGGTATCCGCAAAGCAATGGATGAGACCAATCCAAATGCTTGGCTAGTTGCCGAGAACGGCGATTTCTTTGCCTCTGACCTTGATGGTCTTGGATGGCATGGTGCAATGAATTACCAAGGCTTTATGCGCCCACTGTGGAATTGGATTAATCAAAACTCAGAAATCGGTGGAGGGTTCCAAGGTCTTCCATTTGCTATGCCGCGCATCACGGGAATCCAAATGGTAGAGAGCATGAAGTCATTTACTGCATCGATTCCTTGGCGCTCACTTATTTCTTGCATGGTTCTTCTTGACTCACATGACACTGCGCGTATGCGTACTGTTGTTAAAGGTGATCGCAATCGTCACTTGAGCGCAATGGTCTTGCTCCTTACATATCCTGGCGTGCCGTCTATCTATGCGGGCGATGAGATAGGTCTTGAAGGCGCTTGGGGCGAGGACAGTCGCCGTCCGATGCCGTGGGGCAAGCAAGAGGCGTGGGATAAGGATTTCTTTGCCTCTGTGAGCAGCCTCGTTGCTATTCGCAAGAGCAGTAATGGCCTTGCAGACGGCGGGCTACGTTGGTTGGCTGTTGAAGATGATTACATTCTCTTCATTCGTGAATCTAAGAGAGAGAAGATTCTCGTCTTCATCTCTCGGACCGGTGTCACGACATCCCTTGATTTGTCACCTTTTGGACTCACGATAGATCGCACGCTCTTTGGTCATCAGGCTTCGGGTACGAAAATCTCAATCTCAAATTCGGATGCCACACAAGGCATCTGGATTGTTAAATAGAAACTTTCTTTAACCAAAACGAGATTGGCTCATCAATATAAGAAGCCCAAGACTTTTCGTTATGTCCGGTACGAATGTGAACACGGCTAAGCATGTCAGCTCCTTGGCGATAACCTTTCTTAAACATCAATTCATCTGCCTGCTTTTGAAAAGGCTCGTAGGTGGCATCTAGCCCTTTGGTTCCATGGCTCATGTAGATCGAATGTTTGCCAGGAGCTGGAAGTTTTCCAATCAGAGCATCAACAAGTGGGAAACCACCGACAGGCCAGTGAGTTGAGAGGGAAAGCGCGGTATGAAAAAGTTCAGAATACTCCGCAACTGCATTGAGAGTGCAAAGACCAGCCATACTCGATCCGATCATCGCTGTATTCGCGGCAGTGACATCGAGATCTAGATGTTGAGTGAGCTGAGGGAAAACTTTTGAAAAAATTTCATCCAGATACTGGTCGCCGTATAGGTCATCAACGGTGACGGGGATTACATCACTAGTGATCACCTTTACGCCGCCACGGAAAATCTTCTCTGGTGCTAGTTCTTTAAGTCGCGCATATGGATTCGCTTTACTATTTCCGTTCCAGACAGCGATTACCGCAGGGGGAGTTAATCCAAGTTCTGCACTCACACGATTGACAGATTGACCCATCTCCCATGTTTTTCTGCGATGCGTACTTGTATTGCCATCAAAGACGTTCTGCCCGTCGTGGGCGATAAGGAGGGTATCTGTAGGTGTTTTTGGGGCCCAGTAGTCGACGATGCGATCACCAATACTTATGCGCGAAACTTCACCTGGAATTCCACGAACTTGGAACTGCTTAATTGCTTTCATAGTGATTAAATCATGCCATGACTTCGCCCAAGCGCGCCATCATCTGGTTTCGACGCGACCTTAGAGTCGGTGATCATCCCGCACTCAATGCAGCGATCGAATCTAGTGATGAAGTTATCCCAGTCTTCATCCTAGATAAATCTCAGATAGATGAAGCGGGTGCAAAACTACTTGCATATATGGGTCAATCTCTACGCGCATTAGATCAGTCACTTGGTAATCGACTACATATTATTGAAGGCGATCAAATCGAAGTTCTTACCGATCTCATGAATCTCTATGGCGCAACTGAGGTTCACATCTCAGATGAATATGAACGCTATGGCGCTGCGCGTGATGCGCGCGTTGAGGCCGCAGGGATCAAACTCATTCGTACGGGCAGTCCTTACGCTGTTGCACCAGGTCGAGTACGCAAGCCAAGTGATGACACTCCTTATCGCGTCTACACGCCTTTCTATCGTGCATGGTGTGTGCATGGTTGGCGCGCACCCGCGAAAACACCTCAAAGAATTAACGCGCCGGTTCCACCAGATAAGTACCGCGCCTTTCCAGATTTTCCAATGCCAGCAGGTGTTGAAGTCATTGAAGCTGGTGAAGCCGCAGCGCTAAAGAGATTTAAAGAGTTCTCCAAAAAAGCACTTGATAGTTATGACGAAGCCCGAAATCTGGCAGGCATTGATGGAACGTCAAAGATGAGCACCTACCTAAAGTTTGGCGAGATTCACCCACGCACCCTCCTTGAAGGTTTAGGCGATAGCAAAGCGCACGACACATTTAGAAAAGAGATTGCCTGGCGTGAGTTTTATGCTGACGTTTTATACAACAACCCACACACAGATACTGATTACTACGCACCACAATTTAAAGCGATGCGTTATGACAAGCCGGGCGCACAATTTAAGGCATGGTGTGAAGGTAAAACGGGCTATCCATTTGTAGATGCAGCGATGCGCCAATTGCTTCATGAGGGGTGGATGCATAATCGCACCCGCATGGTTGTTGCATCATTTCTTGTGAAAGATCTACATCTTGAATGGCAACTAGGTGAGCGATTCTTCGCAGAACATCTAGTGGATTATGACGTTGCATCAAATGCGCATGGATGGCAATGGACTGCCGGTACTGGCACCGATGCATCTCCGTATTACCGAGTCTTTAATCCCATCGAGCAGGGAAGGCGTTTTGATGAGGATGGAACCTATATTCGAAAGTATGTCCCGGAGCTAGCCCATCTGTCTGCCGCTGAGATTCACGAACCGTGGCTCTATCTCGATGGTTACTCTCATGGATATCCGGAACGAATTGTTGACCATGCAATCGAACGTCTTGAATCACTTGCTCGTCTGCAAGAGATAAAGGCAGATAAGCCTGAAAAACCCGTTAAGAGTTAACTGATCTCTTCACCAGATACATAGCAGCATCGGCTTTTGCCAAGAGATCTCCGCCCTCGCTATTGTCAACGTGTCCAATACTTACACCGACAGAAATTTTCTCTCCATCAATTAAAAATGGGTAGCTCACACATGCCTGTAAAGCTTGTGCAATCTCTTGAGTAGCAATCTTTGAGCCGGTCAGTAAGATTCCAAATTCATCGCCGCCAAGACGAGCCAGGAGAGCACCTTCAGGTAGAACCCGAGCAAATCTCGCTGCAACTTGAATGAGCACTTGGTCACCAGCCCTATGACCTGAGCGATCATTAATCTGCTTAAACCCATTGAGATCAAGCAACATCAGAGCGCCCTCAACTTCGGAGAAATCACTCAGCGCTGCAATCAATTTACGTCGATTTGGTAGACCCGTTAATTCATCGGTACGCGCTAGCGCCTTCTCATCGGTAAGTGCACTTGCTTGGCGCAGACTGACTGTCATACGGATAAAGGCGAGAAATAAAGTCGCGATAGTGGGAAAGACTATGTACGAAGGAAAGATACCCGGACGCAGTGCCATGATTGCAAGGAGAGATGGACTAATAAATATAGAGAGAGCGATGAATGCCGGATGAATCGGCAACAACTCTCTCGAAGCAACTGGTGAGAGCCAGAGTGATTGTGAAATGAGAATTATTCCAAGGAGCCAGCCGTTATCAAAGATTGTTCCGAATTGGTAACTTCCTTGAAAACTACTCCAGAGATACAGGTAATCAAAGAGAAGGTATACGAATAATCCAAGGGCTAGAAGTAAGAATCGTCGATTGATGACTTGAGTGATGGATGCGATTGCCAAAGTGATCAGAAGTACCAAGTCACAGATCGGATAGAAGATTTCAAAGAAACTCTGCCCACTACCAATCGAGATTACTTGCGAAAAGATCAGAGCTGTTGCTATTGAGCTCAGGCCCAGACCAAAGATTGCCGCATCAAGCATTTCAATGATCGAGAGAGACTTTCTCCGATTTAAAATTCTAGGCATAGCAAAGAGGGCAAACGGGTAAAAGAGAATGTACGAGATGTTAGCCAAATATTCGGCTGAAGACGGCAGGGTATAAAACTGGCTAAAACTAGAGAGCGCTGAGCCGCATGTCCAGCACGCGATTGCACACGCTAAGAAAGCCACCGCCAGCGGATCGTTATGGCGCGGGGAAGTAAAGAGCGCGACGCATGCCACAAGGGCGATCAGGTTGTAGCCAACGAGATCGATCCAGAGTTGCGGGCCATCAAATATGAGCCGAACGCCTAGGTGGATGAAAAAGATTCCTAGTGCGCTCCACCGAATGATCAGGTAAGTTCGCACCCGAAGAAGTCTTGTAGCCAAGATAGAGATGATGAATAGGGGAAGCCTGAGATGGACCAGAAGAGTGAAGAGCAAGGCTTTTCTCGTCGCACCGCACTATGTGCACTCTCCCTTATTGGTGCTGGAATCTTTACATCAGCAGAGAGCGCCGTTGCTGCAAGTGGAGTCAAAATCCTCGCTAATGGAAAAGTTCAAGTAACTCTTAAAGCTAACCCCGTGCTAAAAAAAGTTGGCGGAGTAGTTCGCATCGATGATGTGAAGGGGAAATCAATCGCACTTGTGCGCACATCAGCAAAGGCTTACACGGCAGTGAACTTACTCTGCACGCATTTAGGCGGCAGTTTATTTCAAAGCGGCAATCAATGGCAGTGTGACGAACACGGGGCCACATTCACGCTAGCAGGTAAGAATCTTGTTGGACCTGCCACAACAGCACTGAAGCAGTTGCCAGTTAAGGCAACTGCTTCAGTAGTAACTATCGGTTAATTCTCGCAAATAGTTTTTGCAGTTTGCAGTGCCGTGTCGGCTGTAGATTTAATAAGCAAGAGATTGTTTGCTCCTGCTGTCTTTGAATTAGTCAACCGCTTCACTTGGGAAGTAAATGCAGTGATCTGATTATTGAGTTGGCGAACTGCAAATTCACGCCGCGATATAGCTGACTCATAATCCTTAATATTCTTTGCGTTCTTCACCAAATTCACGGTGTCAGCCTTCATCGCATCAAGCTTGACCTTAATGGCGGCGATTCGATCAGTTTCAATCTTTACATCTGCAGCAACGATTGGAGTAAGTGCTGTGATTGATTCCTGAAGGTTGGCAATTGCTGTGTCAACAGCTGTAGCAGTCTTTGCGGTCTCAGCCTTAGTAGTGTTAAAGGACTTATTAGCTGTGAGGTATGTGTTAACAGCCTTGATGCAATCAAGAGTGCGCCATGTCAGCTTTGCATTCTTAACTAGAGCGTATTTCGCACACCTAAAGGTGCTGCCGCCAGACTTGGTGGTGGCCCCAGCCTTAGAACAAGGGGTTCCGTTCTTCACAGCAGCACTTGCTGGAGCAACGCTGAGAGTTACGGAAACGAGAAGTGCAGCAATTGATGCAGCTAGAACTTTGCGAAACATGAAATACCTCCATAGACAGTGCCTTAATGCTATCTAAGGTAGAGCCAAAACCAGTGAAAATCCTGTGAGTTAGCGTTGGCGTTTACGTAGATTCATCCCGATCTTGCGAACAAATCGACGTGGAGTGCTGGAGATAACTCCGACCAAAAGTTTATATCGCCATCCAGGGATGCTCACAGCTTTACCTGACTGAACATCTGACCAGGCATCTGAAACTAACTGGTCAGAATCGAGCCACATGAACTCGGGAAGGCCCTTCATCTTCATACGGCCGCGTTGATGAAACTCTGTGCGAGTGAAGCCCGGGCAGAGCGCACTGATTTTTACATCTGTGCCCGCGAGCTCGGTGTGTAAAGACTCTGAAAGAACTGTCAGGTATGACTTAGAGGCGCTATAGGTTCCTCCGGCGATAAAACTTGCAACAGATGAAACATTAATAATGGTGCCACTGTTACGCGCCTTCATCTTCGGCAAGATCACATGCATTAGTCGCATCGGAGTGCGAACAAGAACGTCAAGGAGATCTTGCTCAGCAGTTAAATCACTTGCGGTGAATGCTTTATTAATTCCAAAGCCAGCGTTGTTGATAAGTACTTCGATCTCAAATTCTTCGAGGTACTGCTCGATCGCTGAACAGCCCGCAATAGTTGCAAGATCTGCTGGAATTACAAAGGTTTGCACTCCGTACTTCTCGCGCAACCCCGCCGCTCTTTCGTGAAGTCGGGCCTCATCACGGGCCACAAGGGCGATATTAAAACCCTTGGATGCAAGTAAGCGCGTAAAGCTTTCGCCAATACCCGCTGTTGCTCCCGTGACAAGTGCCCACTTCGCCATTGTTAAGCCTCTATTCCAGTCGTATCTTCATCTCTAATGTGCCAACTGCTTCCATAGGTCGCAAGTAATTCCAAGAATGGCTTTGGATCAAACCACTCGGGACCATTGACACCTTCTGGCTTCCAAATTCCATTGTGAATAAGCTCTAGCGCCATCACTGGATTAATCGCTGTCTGCCACACAACTGCCTGGTCTCCGTAGTTTTCCATCGACCACGCATTATCAACAACGTTATAGATATAGACAGCCTTTGGTTTTCCGTTCTTATCTAAACCTTTAACCAAAGTGCCCGCACAAGTCTTACCTCGCATACGTGCACCAAGAGTTGCTGGGTCAGGAAGAGCAGCGGCTAAAAGATCTCGTGGTGAAACTTGAACACCTTGGACGTTAATTGAATCTTTATTGTCCATCCCGAGCATATGAATTGTCTTGAGCGTTGAGATGAATTCAGATCCAAGACCGTACTTAAAGCGAACCTTCTTAGCATCGACCTTCTGAGGAATAAGTACGACCTCTTCATGTTCAACGTTCACGCACTCAACAGGCCCGATTCCTTCAGGGAAATCAAATACCTCGAGCTCGCTAAATGGTTCTGTGGTGTACCAACCGCGACCATCTTCCCAAACCAATGGTGGGTTCAAGCACTCTTCAATTGTTGTCCAGATGGAAAACGAAGGAGCAAAGTCAGCACCTTCAACAGTTAAGTTAGAACCATCAAAGACAGTCACTTCATCAAGACGTGAAAAGAGTTCGTCAGAGGCATAGCGCGCGAAAATATCGCTCATGCCAGGTTCGATTCCCATACCTACAACTGCGTAGATACCGCGTTCACTCCAGTTCCAGTCACGTGCAAATTGCTCGTCGCCAAGCTTTACGCCGGTCTCAGAATTTGGGTAATGAGGATGTGGGCGAGATAGCGACATCGCCATATCCATGTAATTTGTATTTTCAATTTCACATGCCAAGAAGATTGGCATTACAAATCGTGGGTCGACTGCGTTAATGACAATATCTGGTTTTGCCTTGCGAATGAGAGCGCGTATGTCCTCAAGTTCTGCAGCATTCACCTCCGCCGCGGAGAATCGTGAATCTTTTACCTTTGTTATTGCGGCTTCGGCTCGTGACAGGTTGCGATCGGCAATGACCATCTGAGAAATAAATGGTCTACGTGATGCGATATTTGCGATTGCACTGCCAACTCCGCCTGCGCCGATAACGAGCGCTTTCATGGGTGGCCTTTCATATATTTTTACACACGCTCCTCGTGAGCGCATTTAGCGTAGATTATCGTTAACGATAACCTTTGCCAAGTAAACCCAAAGCACAAGGAAAAATGAGTCCCCGTAGCTCAGTGGATAGAGCAACCGCCTCCTAAGCGGTAGGTCGCAGGTTCAACTCCCGCCGGGGACACTGTTCAAAGTACAAGGCGTGGCCGAAAGAATTGATCAAATTAACACCCTTCCATTTATCCCATGTTTCAGTAAAACTACCTCAATGAGCAAGCGCTATTCTATTTTTGCTACAGCAGTTACTGCTGCATTGCTTTTGAATTGCGTTCCAGCACATGCTCAAAACTTCAGTACAGGAGCGCTATTTAACTCGCAGTGGACATGCATTAATCAGAAGTTTTCAAACGGAGGACTGATCAGCGAAACTAAAGTAGCCGAATTGAAGTTTTCTCCTTATTCACGGAGCACAAAAAATTCCATCACAACAGTTAAATTCAATAAACTCAATCTGACCATACTCCGAGGCTCATATACGAAGATAAATCTGTTGGTTTTCGATACCAAGAAAACTTATACCCGCTCTATGTTAAATATTAAAAATCAGGATGGAGAACAAAAGGTTTCCTTCTCAACACAAGTTCCTTCGGGAAAGATAAACCAAATTGTCTTTAACATTACAATACAAAACCTAGTTGATAGAGATTCAGCGGCTTCATGTATTCCGACATCTGTTTACCAAGATTTACTTCCACCCACACAGCCAACTTCTAATCCAAATAAAGCAGCTGAGCCGAATAACAAAGTGAATCCTGTTCTCGTAAAAATCAACAAGATGATTCCACAGCTAGATTTTCCAAAGAGCACCGTGGCGCCACCGGTTGAGTGGAAATTCCCTATCGGCACAAATGCAGAGAGATTAGAGTCGCTCAAAGAACAACATCAGCGATTTAGTGATGCATTTCCTTCACTATATCTCTGGGAGAAGCCAGCCCTAGCTCTTGTGTCATCTGATGTCACATGGTTGCGAGTTGAGATGGAAGCTGCTGGATGCCAGGGTGGTGTGATTGAACATCTCCGCCGACTGGAAGCCGATAAAAATCAAACCGGCGCTGGTACATCGACCTGTAAAGGCAGGCTGACGGCATTCTTCTTAGATAGAAATATGAGTGATTTAATGTGGAGCAATCTTGTCGGAAGCGAATTTGGTGGCTCAATACAGGAAAATTCCTTCAAGAAGTCGCCAACCTTCAATTCAGGAAATCCTAATTGGTACTCAAGTTCTCCAAGTTGGTATGCAGAAGGAGGGCAATCAGTCATGTCTGTGATCGCTTCGACAAGAGTTTCGAGAAATTGGAGTCATCAGGGCAGACAACTCTCAAATATCAATCCGTACTGCTATGACGACACCTTGATTAGTTTTAAGTGTTCAGTCATTGGCGAAGCAGGAGTAGAACTTTTAATCTCTCTCTATGGGTGGGATTCAGCTTACATTTGGTTTGAAAATTTCGATGCATCGAAAAGTGATGAGAATTCCTTCACTGCAACTTTTAAAGATCCTTATCAAAAGTTCCAAGAGTGGGCTCTTTCTTACTATCGTTTTCTGACAAAAAGTACGCCACTCCCAAAGGATCTCCTAGATAGGCTGGCTAGCTAGAGTTTTTGCTTAAGAGAAAACTACTGTCCGCTCACCAACAATAAAGATTCGATCTTGTGCGTACAGTTTTACAGCCTTGGCTAAAACGCGGCGCTCGATATCTCTACCAAGTGCAATCAAATCATCGGGTGTTGACGTGTGCGATACGTGTGCAACATCTTGTTCGATAATCGGACCCTCATCAAGATGTGCGGTAACAAAGTGGGCGGTTGCGCCGATGATCTTCACACCGCGTGCATGCGCTTGGTGATACGGCTTCGCGCCCTTAAATCCTGGCAAGAATGAGTGGTGAATATTAATAATGCGACCGGGAAGAGCTGCACAGAATTCGTTAGACAAAACCTGCATATAGCGAGCGAGGACAACAAAATCAATGGAATGCTTTTGGATAAGCGACAGAAGTTCTTGCTCTTGCGCCGCCTTTGTCACAGCAGTCACTGGCAGATGGACGAATGTGAATCCATGGGATTCAACAAGTCCACGAAGATCCTCATGATTTGAAACAACTACTGGTATCTCGATGGGTATCTCGCCGAGTTCAAGGAGATAGAGCAAGTCCCGCAAGCAGTGGCTCTCTTTAGTAACAAGTACAAGAGCACGCGGCTTACTTTGGGTTGGGCGAATGTGAAGAGTGGGCGAGAACTTACCAAGGCCTTCATTCAAACTCTTTCGAGCAGCATCTATTCCCTGGCTTGATTCAAAACGGGTGCGCATAACAAAAGTGTTGGTTGGTTCATCAGTGAATTGCTGGTTTTCGATGATGTTGCCACCGCAGGCTAAGACTGCGCTGGTCATCGCATGAACGATTCCAGGTTGGTCAGCACATTGCAGAGTGGCGATGAGATCCATGGTCTAAGAGTAAGGCCTCTTAGTGTGTGAGAGTAAATCTGCGTAAAGACTTAGGTGCCCACCAGTTACGTTCTCCGAAGAGACGCATCAGAGCAGGTACTAACAGCGCTCTCACAAGTGTGGCATCTAGTAGAACTGCAAATGCCACGCCAAAACCGAGCATCTTGATTGAGGTAACACCGCTAGTGATAAATGCAGCGAATACGACTGCAAGTAGAAGAGCCGCCGCAGTAATAATGCGAGCAGAACGCTGTAGACCTATGGCAACTGACTCAATATTTGATTTACCTTGTAGATGCTCTTCTCTAATTCTTGAGAGTAAGAAGAGTTCATAATCCATAGATAGACCAAATACAACGACGGCAACGAGAATTACTGATCCCGTATCGAGGGTTCCTGTCACTGTGAAATCTCCGACAAGCCACTTGAGGTTGCCATCGATAAAGATCCATGTGATTACACCTAGCGTTGCAACAAGAGATAGACCATTCAGAATCACTGCTTTAATAGGCAGAATGATTGAGCCGGTAAATATAAAGATCAAAATGAATACGGAAATACCAATCCAACCAAGCGCCCAAGGAAGAGTTCGAGCGATAGCACCTTGCGAATCAGTGAAGTCAGCTGCAGCGCCACCTACGAGAAGGCCATCTGGTTTTTCTAGCGCGCGCAATTCCTTGATGAGTCTTTCGGCATCTTGAGACCTCGAACTTGTTCCGGGAATGATCTGAACACGAATGTCATCTCCTGCATATTCAAGAGTGCTTACACGAGTGATGCCGTTAACAGACTTTGCTTGCGCTAAGAAAGAATTAAGTGAATCTTCGCGACCTGCGCCATCAGGAAGAATGACTTCGATAGGACTTCCCTCGAAACTTGCGAATCTATCTCCAAGTACCGCAGAACTTATTGCAGCGCGGTTTGACTCTGGTAACACGCGTGAATCAACTTGGGCGAATGCAATATTGGCAATTGGTAGCGCCATAACAATCAAGATCGCAAGGGATGCGATAACTACAGGAATTGGGCGTGCCATTACTAAGCGTGCGGTTTTTGCCCAGCGACCATCTTCTTTTGGTGTGAGTCCGCTTTTACGAGTGACACCTTTATCTACTCGCTTACCCAGGATTGCCAACAGCGCAGGTAGAGGGATGAGCGCTCCAAAGATTGCAAAGAGTGTGACGATTACACCGGCGTAACCAAAAGATTTAAGGAAGTTGAGCGGGAATAACAGGAGAGCGCTGAGAGTGACCATCACAGCTAAGCCAGAGTAGAAGACTGTCTTGCCAGCTGTGCCAACGGTGATGATGGCGCTCTCTTCCACGCTCTTTCCATTATGCATCTCTTCGCGGAATCGATTGACGATCAAGAGGGCGTAGTCGATACCTAGGCCCAGGCCTAGGCCGGTGATGAGATTGAGTGCGAAGACGCTGACATCTGTCACAAGCGTTAATAGATAGATAAAGAAGAATGAGCCAAGAATTGCACCGACGCCGACGACCAGCGGCATGGCCGAAGCTACAAGTGCGCCAAAGACGAAAGCAAGCAAGATAAAGGTGAGAGGAATGGCAATACCCTCGGCGAGCAAGAGGTCAGTCTTAATTTTTGAATTAATTGCATCTGTGACGACAGCGCCACCACCTGCATAGACTTCAAGAGATTTGTATTCACCATCAAATTCTTTAGCAATGATCTTTCCCACTGCTCCGTAGCTATCGAAATCATAATTTTCAATATCAGCGTAGATAAAGATAAATGCAGCTTTGCCATCTGTTGCGCGAAGGGATGGCGCAGCTCCTGCAGACCAATATGAAAGTGTGCGCTTGATTCCCTTCGTTGTAGCAACTTCCTTCTCTAGCGATATCGCCTCTGCAACCACCGTTGGATCGTCAACAGATCGAGAACCCGAATCTACGATAAGAATTGCAACGGGATCTTGAACCTTAAATGTATCGGTGATGTAATTTGCAGCTTTGGCAGATTCAGAGTTGAGATCTGAGTAGCCACCAGAATCGAGCTTGCTAAATGAGAGTGAGCCGATTCCGCCTGCGATAAGGATTGCAACGATGTAAGTAATCAAGACGCTCTTGCGGTGTCCGACAATAAATGACCCAAGTCGCATAAACATGGGATAAGTATGTACTATGGTTTTATTATGAGTGATTTATTTCCGTCCACAACAGAAGATGAACGCGATCCTCGTGAGGACATCGACACAAAACGTGATGAAGATATCAAAGCGGATGTGCCACCCCATCATGAAAACTAGGGGATAACCCCTCTACTCAGTGCTTGTAGTTGGAGCAGGTTTTGCTGAATCAGTTTTATAAAATCCAGAACCTTTAAAAACAACACCAACACTTGAATACACTTTTCGGACTTCACCCTTACATTCGGGGCAGATTGTTAAGGCATCTTCGGAAAAGGATTGCACCGCTTCGAAGGCATGTTCACAGGCTATACACGCGTATTGATATGTAGGCATCGTCACATTCCCTTCGAATACTGAAGATTCTTAATATTTAAACCCGCTTGGGGTAGATGCATAGTCTAAAGAAGTGAGATCATAGATGCGAATTGAGGCCCAGACGAGTGAGCCAGGAGGCATAAAGTGAAGAGCAGTGGCAAGGCGATTCTCGCAACCGCAGCGCTCATTACTTTGCTTTCTGCCCCAGCTGCGCAAGCAAACACATTAGTTGCAACATCTCCGATCGCGGGCTCAACGTTAAAAGCTGGGCCAAGTGCAATCACCATCACCACAGAGTTTCCTCTGATTGAAGAAGGAAACGAGATCATAGTTACCGATCCAAATGGCAAGCGAGTCGATACTGGAATTCTCACCGTTCTTGGAACCGATGCTGTTGCAGAGATGAAGCCGCTAGAAACTTCTGGACTGTACAAAGTTTCCTATCTCTTGCTTTCTGATGCTGATATTCCTCTTGAAGGTTCATATACATTTACATATTCAGCAGTTGTACTTTCAACACCAACTGCAAGTGCGATTCCACAACCTTCGGCGTCGGCAACAGCGCAACCAGTTGGAAGTAATTTTGGAACCAACCTCTTTGTGATCTCTCTTCTTGGTCTTTCCATTCTCGTACTTATAGGAATGGGTGCATACGCACGCAAGATCTTTAAAGAGAGATAGTCATGTCTCTTGAAGTTCTGCTGACGCTCTCGAAATACCTCACTTTTCTATCCAGCTTTGCCTTTGTGGGTTTATTGCTTGCGATGAGTGTCCTGACAGTTAATACAGAAGGCGGCCTCTCCGCAAACTCACTAGCGCTGCGACGAAAAGCATCACTAATCGGATTGATCTGGTTTATCTCATCCGGCACCTATATTGTTGCCACCCTTGCAGATATTCTCGATGTCGGATTTACCGAGGCGCTCGATATGACGACGATGCGCTCTTTTGTCTCTCAAGTTCTTATCGGGCGTTACCTGCTAGTCCAAACTCTTGTGGCTTTTTTTGTTGGCTATTTGATTCTGCGAATAAAGCGCGTAATTCCAACGCTCTTTCTTCTTCTGATTTCACTGGTGGCAATTGCTGCGCCCGCTCTGGAAAGCCACTCAGCATCTGGAGGTTCACACGCACTAGCTGTCGGCTCGATGGTCCTTCACGTAGCGGGATTAACTCTGTGGGTAGGCGGACTCTTTGCTCTGGTATTTCTCTCACCCGAAGATCGCACTATGGCAGTTCCACGATTTAGCGCGATGGCGCTGTGGGCAGCAATTGTTGTTGTACTCAGTGGCTTGATTAATGCATGGGCGCGTTTGAATTTTCGCGAAGCATGGGACACAACCTATGCCCGCGTCATCATTCTAAAAACGATTCTGACCGGCATTCTCTTGTTCATGGGTTACTTACATCGCAAGAATTTATCGCTTCGGGAGAAGATAGATTGGCGCGGTCTGACGCGTTTGATTACTGCAGAAGTTGCTCTGATGGCCGCAGTAACTGCAATCGGAATCTGGCTATCCTTAAATGCAAGCCCAGATCGGGTGATTGATCCAGTAATTCCGGCCGCACCAACATTCACGCGAATACTGTGGGCCTACGATCCAGACATTTTCTTCTTAGGAGTACTTGTTCTCGCCGTTGCACTTTATATAAAAGGTGTAATCATTCTTAAGAAACGCGGTGATGCTTGGCCTGTTGGTCGCACCATCGCATTTGCACTCGGTATTGCAGGAATTGATTTTGCAACAAGTGGTGGCCTGGGTGTCTATGCCATGTATTCCTTTGAATATCACATGATCGCGCACATGACACTTGGCATGATTGCACCTATCGGATTGGTCTTAGGTGCACCGATTACCCTGGCACTTAGAACACTTCCGCAAGGGCGAACACCGACAGAGAATGGCCCACGAGCAATTCTCATCTCTCTCCTGCACTCACGTATCGGAGTGCTTTTCACCAATCCAATAATTGCTCTCGCACTCTTTGATGGATCGCTCTTCGTTCTCTACTTCACAGATCTTTTCGGAACACTCATGGCAAGCCATGCCGGCCACTTACTCATGAATATCCACTTTATTTTGGCTGGCTTCCTCTTCTTTATGATCATCATCGGAGTAGATCCAAGTCCACGACGTATTCACCACTTGGTACGAATTGTCATGCTCTTTGCGGCGATGGCAATTCATGCCTTCTTCTCGATTTCTCTCCTTGCAACCACAACTCTGATCGATAAGGGTTTCTACTCCTCACAGAACATCCCTTGGCTTGGCTCAGGCTTACTAGATGACCAGCGTGCCGGAGGAAGCGTCAGTTGGGCAATGGGGGAGATTCCAATTATTCTTGCCTTGATTGCAACCTTCATTCTTTGGATGCGAGACGATGCGAAAGAGACTCGACGCATTGATCGCAATGAAGAACGTAAAGCTGCGATGGGTGAACCAGATGAACTCGCGCAGTACAACGAATATTTAAAATCACTGAGCACAAGGGAAGAGAAGTAAATGACAAGCGATCTATTTACACTACCAAGTGAATATCAGGATCTACGCGATAGCGTTCGTGCTCTGGCAGAGAAAGAGATCGCACCTCACGCGCACGCCGTCGATGAAGATCACCGATTCCCGCAAGAAGCTTCAGATGCTCTAATCAAAGCAAATTTGCACGCCGCCCATGTACCCGCTGAATTTGGCGGAGAAGGCGCAGATGCTCTCGCCGTTGTACTCATTATTGAAGAAGTCGCTCGAGTCTGTGCTTCATCATCACTGATCCCGGCAGTAAATAAATTAGGTTCGCTGCCATTGATGATCGGTGGAGATACAGAGCAGAAAAAGCGCTGGCTTCCCGAACTGGCCAAAGGAAAAGGTTTCTCTTACTGTCTCTCTGAATCAGAGGCAGGCTCTGATGCCGCTGCGCTCAAGACGAAGGCTGAGAAAACTTCTGAGGGATGGCTCCTTAATGGAAGTAAGAAATGGATTTCAAACGCTGGAGTCTCTGAGTTTTATACCGTTATCGCTCAGACAGATCCAAGCAAGGGATCAAAAGGAATTACTGCATTCATCGTAGAGAAATCAGATCCAGGAATTTCATTTGGAGCTCCTGAGAAGAAGATGGGCTTTAGAGGATCGCCTACACGTGAGGTCTACTTCGACAACGTGGAGATTTCAGATGATCGCCGCATAGGTGATGTCGGTAAAGGATTCTCAATCGCAATGGATACGTTGGATCACACACGCATCACAATTGCTGCCCAAGCTCTTGGTATTGCACAAGGTGCGCTAGATGCGGCAGAGAAGTACTCACACGAACGTAAGCAATTTGGAAAAGAGATCTTTGAATTCCAAGCAATTCAATTCATTCTTGCTGATATGGCTATGAATATCGAGGCAGCGCGTCAATTAACCTACGCCGCCGCAGCAAAGAGTGAGCGCAACGACAAGGACCTTAAGTTCTTCTCGGCAGCCAGCAAGGCATTTGCCAGCGATGTTGCCATGAAGGTAACTACAGATGCCGTTCAGGTCTTGGGTGGTTATGGATATGTATCTGACTATCCAGTTGAGCGAATGATGCGCGATGCTAAGTTAACTCAGATTTATGAAGGCACCAACCAAGTACAAAGAATTGTGATGGCTCGTAATCTTCCTTAATGTAAGCTAATAATTTCGTCGTAGGTTGCGTAATAATTGACTGGAATATCATGACTCTCGCGTGGTAGACCTTGGTCAGAAATTTCTTCAGGAAATATCAGTGCAATGCTCCAGGCATTTAGATGGGCAAGTGCGCGATCATAAAATCCACCGCCTTGTCCAAGTCGATAGCCATTACCATCTACTTGTAGCGCTGGGACGATGACAACTGAAATCTGATTAAGATCTAGATCCGCAGGACCAATTGGTTCAAGAATTCGACCTTGCGCTTTGAGATTTTGTGGATCTCCATTCCAAGCAACCCACTCCAACCCAACTTCACCGTCTTTTTCAACCATGCGAGGTAGCAGGAGCTTTTTTCCAGCATCAAGAATCGCCTGATTGAGTTCTGTAGTGTTGGGTTCATCACCATAGGAAATGTAACTAGCAATTACTCTCGCCGTTGAAATCTTTTGCCAATTCATAAGATGTGAATATGGAGTATCAACTGCATGTTCGCTTCGCTCTCGACGGTATCTTTTTCGAAGATCAGACTTTTCATTCTGAAAGTTCACGTCAATCCCCGAATTCAGTAGCTCGAACAAGTATGGTGAGATTATGGCAGAGCATGTAAGAGTTGATGAGTTTCTCTCATCCCTATTGGCCCTTTGCAGCCCACTCGAACCATTTGATATGGCACTTCTTGATGCTCACGGAGCAACCTTGGCCGCCGATGTCTTTGCTGGCGAGCGTTTAGTCCTGAAAGAGGGAAGCCGCATTCGATCCACTCAGATTGGACTTGCTGCATCTATTGGACGCGATCACCTACTCACGCGCCCACATCCACGTGTAGTTGTTCTCTCTGCCGGGCCAGATTTAGTTGAGCCCGGACAGTCGCTCGGTCAAGATGAAGAGTACGAAACAAACTCGTGGCTTCTCACAACAGCTGTTCGTGAAACAGGTGCTGTCGCTTATCGCGTTCACACGATTCCAGATGATGAAGAAGAACTTAAAGATGTCATTGAAGATCAACTCGTACGTGCAGATTTAATTATCATCAGCGGTGAGCGAAACGATGACTCTTTTGATCTCATTACTCGCACACTGAGCGGGATTGGTGAGATCACCACTATCGACCTAGCTATTGAATCAAGTGGCCGCCATAACTACGGAACAATCGGCCCAGATAAAGTTCCAGTAGTCACTCTTCCTGGCGATCCAATAGCTGCCTACATTTCATTTGAACTTTTCGTCCGCCCCATGATTCGTACCATGCTCGGAGCATCGACAATTCACCGCCCATCTGTAAAGGCCAAGTTGGAAAAACCAGTGACCTCTATTGATGGGCTACGGTCTTACGTCCGTGGAATTTTGTCAGAAGATGGAAAGTCGATCACACCGCTGGGTAAAGGCGATTCGTCAGCCCAGGATGAACAGACAACACTCTCAGATGCCAATGCATTCATCGCACTCCCCGAAAATGTGACATCACTCGAGACTGGTGCAGATGTCACTGTTGTGGTGCTCGAACGTCGGTACATCTAGCTGCCATGTCTTCCCATAATTGGCCGATTCTCTTAAGTGATGGCGAGTTAGAGCTTCGCCCGCTTCGCTTACGAGATCGAATGAAGTGGAACCGAGTCCGCAACCAGAATCGTGATTGGTTGCAGCAGTGGGAAGCCACATTGCCCACTGTGACGGTCGGACCCTCTGCTGCGGCGCCTCAACTTCCATCATTTTTCTCAATGATTTCAACCTTTAATCGAGAGGCTCGTAATGGTCGCTCATTCTCTTTCGTTATTTGGAAAGGCCCCAATCTCATTGGGCAGATCACACTTGGTGGAGTCATTTACGGTGCGCTACGAGGTGGCCATATCGGTTATTGGATCGATCAAGAGTTCGCCAATCGTGGATATACGACTCGAGCCATTGAAATTCTTACTCGCTTTGGATTCGATCAACTTGGACTACACCGGTTAGAGATCAACATTCGCCCAGAAAATGCACCTTCACGCAGAGTGGCCGAGAAAGCCGGCTACCTTCTAGAAGGTACGCGCGCGAGATATTTACATATTGATGGACAGTGGCGAGACCACGTGAGCTATGTAAAAGAGAATCCAACAGTCGTATAAAAAAGTGCGGATGAGCAAGGCGCAAATCCACAGATGTGAAGGGGTGACCCCTTAATCTTGGATCATCATGGCTTCTGGAATCATCTATCTGGCAATTATTGGCATGTGGGTTGCCTATTTTCTGCCCCGCTGGATACATAGCAGAAACGAATTCACCGGAAAGAGCGCTCAGCGATATCGAAGTGCTCTCGAAGTTGTTTCAGGGAGTGCAAGTCCACTTTCTGAAGTCGATCGATTAAGAGCTCATCAACTCAAGTTAACTCGAAGAAGACTTTTCTTCTCCCTCATTCTCATTTCACTTGTAATGACATTGGTAGGTGCGATTATGCAAGCAGTTACTTACACACTCATCTTGTTGCCTGTTGCAGGATTCATCTTCTATCTTGCACATGTACGACATGACACCAACACTGAAAAGATTGCTAAGCGACGTCGTGATGAGCTTCACCGCACCAACGCTGGCATCTCTCCAACAAATCTTGTCGATGTTGTTACACCCAAGACAACGACTGAACATTGGATTCCGCTTTCAGAGCGAGAAATTTCTGGAGTTACTGTTTTGCCTAAAGGAAGCCAGAAGGCTGCCAGTGAATGGGATCCACAGACCGTTCCGGTTCCTACATACGTTCACGCCGCAAAAGTTGTTCCTTCTCGCCGTGTAATCGATTTAACTGAACCAGGTAAGTGGAGTGAGGAGCAAGAACGCCTCGAGCGCGAGGCACTCGCCGCTGCTGCGCCATCTCGAGATGAAATCTTTGATCAGCAGTTGGCTGAAGAAGCGGTTACGCGCCTTAACGAAAACCGCGCCGCTAATCAGTAGATAGCGCTATATCCAGCTCGGCAGCCACATACGCGCATACCAAGCGTCGTATGTGATGACATCTCCCAGGAATATTGGGAGGAAATAGAGAAAGTTAAAGAAAACTAATAGTGCAAATGCAGCGCTAGCGATTGTGCCCCATCTTTGATTCTGCGAGATAAACCAACGCGCACAGTAAACAATTGCCAAGATAAGAAATGGCTGAAAAATGATGGAATAGAAGGAGAATACTGTGCGGTCTTGGAAAGCAAACCACGGTAAGTAACCAGCGGCCATTCCAACCACAATAATATTTGAAGCTGGCTCCATCCTTCTTTTTACGATTGATTTAATCCAAAAACCTGCAACGACAAACACTGCAATCGCTCCAGCCCACCAGAGAAATGGCGTTCCCATAGCGAGTACTTCTTGCGAGCATGAAGATGCACCGCAAGTATTTGGTGATTGATAGAAGAACGATGTGGGCCGCGATTGAATTAACCACGTCCATGGATCTGCTTGGTAGGCGTGCTTCTCACTTAAACCAGTATGGAATCCAAACATCTGCTGGTGGTAGTAGATAAATGATGCGATGGGATTTGTTGAGTGGTCTTTGCCCCACCCGCGATCTGAAAGAAACCAGCCAGCCCAACTCGTTATGTAGATCGCAACCGGCAGTAATCCAAAAGTTGCCATGCGAGTGAGAGTCGGTTTGATCAGCTCGCGCCCAGTGTGGTGTGTAAATGCTCGATAGAGAGCGATGCTGCCAAAAAGAGCGATGAAGTAAACCGCACTCCATTTAGTACCCAGCGCCAATCCTAAAAAGATAGCGGTCGCAAGATAATTCTTTCGAATAAAGAAATATGTAGCGGCAAGAATCAAAGTAGTAAGGAAGTTATCTAGCAGAGAAGTGCGTGAGTGGACGAGTGCTAATCCATCTACTGTGGCAAGAAATGTTGCAAAGAGAGTAAGGAAGCGAGATCTAAAGAGACGTTGAGCGATAAGGCCGATAAGAATGATCGATATAACTCCTGCTATTGCAGTCGAAATTCGCCAACCAAATTCATCGTTACCAAATACTTGAATACCTGCTGCAATCAACCACTTTCCTACCGGCGGGTGGACAATAAATTCTGCGCTACTTCCATCAACCTCAACGCCGTAGGCTAAAAGATCTCTCGCACCATCTACGTAATACACCTCATCAAAGATCAGCCCTTTAGGAAGACCCAGATTGAGGATGCGCAGCAGAAATCCAATAGCTGCGATCGCATAGATTCCAACGTAGGTCACGAGCACAAGGGTAGGCGCATCTGTAAGTAAAGTGGAGTAATTCCTGAGAAGATAGCGCTGTGACCTTAACTCTTGCAGCAACTCCCCTTGGAAATCCAGGAGATGCAAGCCCACGCCTGAAAGAAGCTATCGAGAGCGCCGAGGTAATTGCGGCAGAAGATTCTCGTCGCTTTCATCGTTTGGCATCTGACCTTGGAGTCACATTTACCGCCAAGATCATTTCATTCTTTGATGGAAACGAAACTGCGCGCACGCAGGAAGTTCTCGCACTGCTACAAGCAGGCAAACGCGTACTCGTTGTATCAGATGCGGGTATGCCAACAATTAGCGATCCTGGTTTTCGCCTGACTCGCGATGCGATTGCGCTAGATATTCCTATCGTCGTTATCCCGGGGCCGAGTGCACCGACTATGGCGCTGGCACTCTCTGGTCTTGCCACGGATCGCTTTACCTTTGAAGGATTCCTTTCACGTAGCGCCGGAGCTAGACAATCACATCTTGAATCACTTCGCTTTGAAGAGCGGACGATGATTTTCTTTGAAGCACCTCATCGAATTACACAATGCCTGAGTGATGCTCTAGAGACATTCGGTGGTGATCGACGTGCTGCTATTTGTCGTGAAATGACAAAGACATATGAAGAGACAGTTCGCGGCACTTTGGCCGAATTACTTGCTTGGTCGACTTCGAAGGAGATTCTTGGTGAAATAACCATGGTGATTGCAGGAGTACCTGTGGGATCAGCGACAAAAACAGCTGATGAGATGGTTGCGCGAGTTCGCGAATTTGAGTCTGCAGGTATGGATCGCAAAGATGCGATTGCCACAGTCGCTAAAGAGTTTGATCTGCCGAAGAAGGTCGTTTACGCAGCTGTCGTTGATGCGAGTAAGTCGTAATAAGATGGCGCCCGTGAAATCCTTCTATCTGACGACGCCTATCTACTACGTCAACGATGCCCCTCATATCGGGCACGCATATACAACTGTGGCCGGAGATGTGCTTACTCGTTGGCATCGCCAGCGCGGAGAGTCAGTGTGGTTTCTTACAGGTACCGACGAACATGGCCAGAAGGTAATGCGCACTGCAGAGCAGAACAATGCAGCGCCACAAGACTGGGTTGATCGCCTTGTTGCAGAAGCATGGAAACCTAATTGGGAAGCCTTGAACATTGCTAACGATGACTTTATTCGTACAACTGAACCACGCCATACCGAGCGAGTGCAGAAGTTCTTACAATCGCTGAAAGACTCCGGCCATATCTACGCTGGAAAATATGAAGGCCCCTATTGCGTTGGCTGTGAAGAATTCAAGTTACCGGGTGACCTTATCGATGCAGATGGTGAAAAACTCTGCCCGATTCATGGCAAGCCGGTTGAAATCGTCAATGAGAATAACTGGTTCTTTAAACTCTCAGCATTTACGCAACCGCTGCTAGATCACTACAAGAACAATCCAGAGGCATGCCAACCAGAGAGTGCGCGCAATGAAGTGATCTCATTTCTTGAGGGTGGAGTTTCTGATCTTTCAATTAGTCGTTCCACATTTGATTGGGGAATTCCAGTTCCTTGGGATACCGACCAGGTTGTCTACGTCTGGTTTGATGCACTCCTTAACTATGCAACTGCAGTTGGTTTGACCGATGCTCCTGATTCAGAAGGCGGCAAGAAGTTTGCCCAGACCTGGCCAGCAGATGTTCATCTTGTTGGAAAAGATATCTTGCGCTTCCATGCTGTGATTTGGCCCGCGATGTTGATGGCTGCCGGTATTGATATTCCACGTAAGGTATTTGCACATGGTTGGTTATTAGTCGGCGGCGAGAAGATGAGTAAATCAAAGCTGACTGGTATTGCACCATCTGATATCACCGATCACTTCGGAGTCGATGCATTTAGATATTACTTCTTGCGTGCAATTCCATTTGGTAGCGATGGATCTTTCTCCTGGGAAGATATGAGTGCTAGATACACATCAGAGCTTGCAAATGACTTTGGAAATCTTGCCTCACGCCTTGCTGCGATGATCGAAAAATACTGTGGTGGACTTATTCCAGCACCTGCCCGTGACGAAGTTTTGGCACAGGCGCTTCAAGCAACAGTAGATAAGGCCGATGCCTCGATGGTTGCACTTGATTTCCAAGGCGGAATTGTTGCAGCGATGGATTTCTGCAAGAAGGTAAACGGCTACGTCACCGAGAAAGAGCCTTGGATTCTTGCTAAAGATCCTGCCAATAAAGTTGAGTTAGAGGAAGTTCTCTACAACACTGCTGAATCACTTCGTGCGCTGGCAGTTTTATTGCATCCAGTAATGCCAGCAACAACTGAAATCTTGTGGCAATCACTCGGTGCGCAGAGCTCACTCGGTGCAATCGGTGATCAGAAGGTAAGTCAGATTGCTACATGGGGACAATTGCCTCAAGGTGCGGTTGTGACAAAGACTCCAGTTCTCTTCCCGCGTCTTGAGATTAAAGAGTAAATACCCCTATGGCAGATCGCCACAATCGCGATATTGATCGTCAGCTAGCTCCAGCACCAGAGCCACTTCCAGTTCCCTGTGTTGATGCTCATGCACATATCGAGATCGTGGCCAATACTGGATTTGATTCTCCAGAAGTTCGACAGGTTATTGATGATGCTGCTGCAGCAGGGATCGATCGCATTGTGCAAGTGGGATATTCGGCAGAACAATCTCAGTGGGGAGCAGATTTAGCTGCGCTCTATGATGGACAAGTTCTTGCCGCCGTGGCACTTCATCCTAATGAAGCACCCGTTGTTGAAGACCTCGAAGCAGATTGGGCAATCATTGAAGCCCTCGCGCAACAACCACGAGTACGCGCAATTGGTGAGACTGGCCTTGATTATTTCCGCACACCACCAGAACTTCGAGCACGCCAGCAAGAATCATTCAAATGGCATATTGATTTAGCTAAGCGAACTAAGAAAGCGCTCGTCATCCACGATCGTGATTCACATGATGATGTTTTATCAGTCTTAGCCGAGGTCGGAGCGCCAGAGAAGACTGTCTTTCACTGCTTTTCTGGAGATGTAGAGATGGCTAAGAAATGTATTGAACGTGGATATGTTCTCTCATTTGCAGGGACAGTCACATTTAAAAATGCACCGCAGTTACGCGAGGCACTGGCCATCACACCGATAGATCAAATCTTGGTTGAAACTGATGCCCCATTTTTAGCGCCTATGCCTCACCGAGGCGCTCTTAACTCACCGGCGCAGATTGCAACGATCGTTCGCGCAATGGCAGCAGAGCGCAACGCAGATTTAGCAGAATTCGCGACAGCACTTTCACGAAATGCTGAGAGAGTCTTTGGTTCATTTGCAGCAGGGTCAACCCTGTGACTCTTCTAGGTGCGGCAGAGATTCGAGAACTTGCAGCACTGCTTGATCTCAAACCTTCAAAATCTCTCGGCCAGAACTTCGTTATTGATGCAAATGTCTGTCGCAAAATTGTCAGAGTCGCAGATGTGAAGTCAGATGATGTTGCACTCGAAATTGGTCCAGGTCTTGGCTCACTTACTCTGGCACTCCTTGAAGAAGCATCATCAGTTGTTGCGATTGAAATTGATCAACGACTTGCAACTCAATTGCCAATCACAGCTACCAAACATAGTGATCGTGCGTCGCAGCTGACAGTTATCAATAGTGATGCACTTGCAATCCGCACCCTCGATGTTGCTCCCACTGTTCTTGTAGCAAACTTGCCGTACAACGTATCCGTGCCGGTCTTTCTACACCTTCTTGAATACTTTCCCACACTTCGTACCGGCGTTGTCATGGTTCAGGCAGAAGTTGCTGATCGCCTTGCTGCAAAGCCAAATAGTAAGGAGTACGGAATTCCCAGCGTGAAAGCAGCCTGGTGGGCAGATGTAACTGGCGCGGGTTCTGTGTCGCGTTCTATTTTTTGGCCAGCGCCTAATGTTGATTCCAAACTTGTTAGCTTTACTCGCCACGCACCTCTTGGCGATGAAGTACTTCGCAAGAAAGTCTTCTCCATCATTGATCTCGCCTTCGCCCAGCGCAGAAAGATGCTCCGCTCAACCTTGTCCTCTCTCTACGGAGGTTCTGCCGCCGCCGAAGCGCATCTTGAATCAGTTGGAATAGATGGCACCCTACGTGGTGAAGCGCTAACCATTGAAGATTTCTGCAAGATTGCCAAATAAGCAATAAGGTCTCGTTGTGGCTAAAGAGAGCGTAACGGTGCGCGTACCTGCAAAGGTCAATCTCCAATTATCAGTAGGCCCGCGCGAAAAAGATGGTTTTCACAATCTTGTCTCAGTCTTTCAGGCAATCTCAATATTTGATGATGTGACGGTGACTAAGAGTCAGCCGGGTTCTGGAATAACACTTTCAATTGTTGGTGATCACACACACGGAGTTCCGGCAGATGATACAAATTTAGCCGTTAAAGCAACCAAGCTAATTGCATCCGAATATGACATCACCATCGATGCACATATCGAAGTGAAGAAGAGCATTCCCGTTGCAGGTGGAATGGCCGGTGGAAGTGCTGATGCGGCAGCAACCATTCTTGCAATCGATCATCTCTATGAATTGAATATGAGTCGCGATGAGCAACATGATTTTGCGGCTTCCCTTGGTAGCGATGTTCCCTTTATGCTCACCGGCGGAACAGCGATCGGCCAAGGTCATGGCGATCAATTAACGTCAGCACTTTCTCGTGGTACTTATCATTGGGTACTAGCCCTTTCTAGCGTTGGACTTTCAACTCCTGCTGTCTATGCCGAATGCGATCGACTTCGTGCTGAACGCGATATCTCACCACCTCGCATCAGCGATCAACTCATGCAAGCACTCCTTGCAGGCGATGCTAAAGCTGTCGGCACATCTCTAAGCAATGATTTACAAAGCGCAGCGTGCACATTGCGTCCTGCGTTATCACTCGTCCTTGATGTCGGCCAAGAATATGGAGCACTCGGTGCGATCGTCTCTGGCTCAGGTCCCACCGTTGCATTTCTGGTTGCAGATGAAGAGGCAGGATTAGATCTCGCCGTTGCTTTGACCTCAAGTGGAGTAGTAGGCAGCGTTACTCGAGCCTTCGGACCTGTTCATGGAGCAAAAATTCTCTAGCGCTTATGAGCCTTCTGGTCGCCAGCACCCTGTGTGATGAGGGAGAATACGGGTTCCGCCATTGTGTAGTGGCTAGCACATGGGCCTTTGAAGCCCAGGGTCCAGGATCGATACCTGGTGGCGGAGCAATGTATATGCCCGCCAAAGTACAAAAGACCGTCTGGTGGATTGGCGGAGCAAGATAGACTTCACATATGAGCCTAGAAACAGTGGTTGTTCTCGCCGCTGGAGAAGGCACGCGAATGAAATCTTCAATTCCGAAGGTGCTGCATTCGATCTCAGGTCGCACACTTCTTGGACATGTTCTCCATGCAGTTGATGGATTGAATGCAAAGAATCTTCGCATTGTTGTCGGTGCTGGTCGCGAACTCGTTGAAGAGCATGTCAAGCAGATTGCGCCCAAGGCCATCACAGTCTTTCAGGAACAACGCGGCGGCACAGGACACGCAACGCAACTTGCGCTCGCAGGCACGACACCAAGTGGCACAGTTCTTGTTCTTGCAGGCGATACGCCGATGCTTTCAAGTCAGTCACTAGCAGCGCTTTTAGATGTTCATCATAAGGGCGGGTTTGTAGCCTCTGTTATGACTGCAGAGCATCCAGATCCAACAGGGTATGGCCGCATTGTGCGAAGTGAAGATGGATCTTTGCTGCGAATCGTTGAAGAGCGCGATGCCAGCGATAATGAAAAAGCACTCTACGAAGTTAATTCTGGTGTTTACGCATTTGATGGCGCAAAACTTGCTGGAGCAATCGGAAAGCTTAAGAACGATAATTCACAAGGTGAGCTATACCTGACCGACGTTCTTGAAATCTTGAGAAACGATGGTGGCTCAATTGCCGCAGTCTTGATTGAAGATTTTATTGAAATTCTTGGCGTGAACGATCGTAGCCAGTTAGCCGAAAGTGCTGCTCTGCTTCGCGATCTTATTAATGAAGATTTGATGAAGTCAGGTGTGACAATCGTTGATCCACTGACGACATGGGTTGATTCGACAGCACAGGTTGCAAGCGATGTGACTTTATTGCCAGGCACATGGATCGCTGGAAAAACCACGGTAGCAAGTGGCGCTGTTATTGGACCTCGCACCACCTTGCTCGATTGCACGGTCGCATCGGGTGCTCACGTGATTGAATCCAATTGCACAGGTGCAATTATTGGCAAAGATGCAAGCGTCGGTCCATTTACATACCTACGACCAGGCACAGATCTTGGTGCATCAAGCAAAGCTGGTGCATTTGTTGAGATGAAGAATGCAGTCGTTGGCGAAGGCTCGAAAGTTCCACATCTTTCCTATGTAGGAGATGCCACAATCGGCGAAGGTACAAATATCGGAGCCGCAACAATTTTTGTAAATTATGACGGCGTAGAAAAGCACCACACCACAGTGGGCGATCATGTCCGAGTCGGTAGCGATTCGATGTTAGTCGCCCCGGTCACAATCGGAGATGGCGCTTACACGGCCGCTGGTTCTGTGATTACCGAGGATGTGCCACCCGGAGCAATCGGGGTTGCTAGAGCAAAGCAGAGAAATGTATTAGGTTGGGTCCTGCGCAAGCGTTCCGGTACAAAATCAGCAGACGCAGCCTCGCGTCATAGTGATGAGAAGAAGGGCTGACTCCTTTGAGCGAACTCAGATTAACTTCCGAGAAAAAATTGCGCATCTTTTCAGGACGTGGATATCCAGAGCTCGCTGAGGCAGTTGCAGCAGAGCTAGGTATTCCGATCACACCAACATCAGCATATGACTTTGCAAATGGTGAAATCTTTGTTCGCTTTGAAGAATCAGTTCGCGGTTGCGACGCATTCGTTATTCAATCTCATGCCGCTCCAGTAAATAAGCAGATCATGGAACAACTCATCATGGTCGATGCTCTCAAGCGCGCATCTGCAAAGCGCATCACAGTTGTTACACCGTTCTACGGATATGCGCGCCAAGATAAGAAGCATCGTGGACGCGAACCAATCTCTGCACGCTTAATGGCTGATCTCTACAAAACTGCAGGCGCTGATCGTCTGATGGTTGTTGATCTCCATACTTCACAGATTCAAGGTTTCTTTGATGGTCCAGTGGATCATCTCTTTGCACTACCAATGCTCGCAAATTACGTTGGCAGCAAAGTCGATCGTTCAATGCTCACAATCGTTTCCCCTGACTCAGGTCGCGTGCGCGTTGCAGAGCGCTGGTCAGAACTTCTCGGTGGATGTCCGATCGCATTTATTCACAAAACTCGTGACCCACTCATTCCAAATGAATCAGTGACGGGTCGCGTCGTTGGTGATGTAACCGGTCGCACGTGCGTAGTTATCGATGACATGATCGATACCGCTGGCACAATTACAAAGGCAGTAGATGCGCTCTTCGAAGGCGGTGCAAAAGATGTCATCGTCGCAGCCACTCACGCAGTCTTTTCAGGCCCAGCAGTTGATCGCCTCAAGGAGTGCCGCGCAGTCGAGGTCGTCGTCACAAACTCATTGCCGATCGCAGATGACAAGCGCTTTGACAAGCTCACCGTGCTCTCAATCGCTCCACTTCTAGGCCGGGCGATCCGCGAAGTCTTCGAAGATGGCTCAGTCACAAGCCTTTTTGACGGCCACAGTTAAGTCAGGCTAGTCTTACCTCATTCTGGCGAGGGTTTCTCCTTAAAGTTTGTAAAGGAAACCGTTATCGACGGCAAGGATTTCAACTCCTAGTCAGAGCATCCCTCTAACTAGGAGTTTTTTAATGGCTGAATTATCAATCAAGGGCACTACACGTATCGAATTCGGTAAGGGTGCGTCTCGTCGTGCACGCGTTGCAGGACTTGTTCCAGCAGTTATCTACGGCCACGGTGAGAAGCCACTTCACATCACATTGCCAGCTAAAGAACTCGGTGTTGCTCTCAAAGAGTCAAACGTTCTTCTCAACATTGATATTGATGGAAAGGTCGAACTCACACTTCCAAAGTCAGTAGTTCGCCATCCACTCAAGCAAATCCTCGAGCACATCGACCTCGTACTTGTGCGTCGCGGCGAGAAGGTAACTGTTGCAGTTCCTGTTCACACAGAAGGAAAGCACGATCCAGATGGAATCCTCGAGCACGTTAACCACACACTCGAAGTTGAAGCAGAAGCTACTTCTATTCCTAAGTTCCTTACACTTGATATTGAAGGAATGACTGCTGGAACCTTTAGATATGCATCAGATGTTGTTCTACCTTCAGGTACAACACTGGTGAGCGATCCAAAGATGATTATCGTTCACTTGTCTGAGCGTTCAACAGCTGCAGTCGAAGAGACTCCAGTTGCTGCCGCAACAGATGCTGCGGCACCTGCAGCAGATGCTGAAAAGAAGGACGCTTAACCCGTACCCTTTCTCATTATGACGTGGTTGGTAGTGGGCCTTGGTAATCCAGGCGATCAGTACGCTGCCACCCGTCACAATGTGGGTCAGATGGTTATTGACCAACTTGTTAAACGTCATTCAGTAAAGCTAGCAAGTCATAAATCCCGTACACATATAGCCGCCTACAAATTAGGCGTTGGCATTGATGCCCACCAAATTATTCTCGCTAAATCTCATAGCTATATGAACGAGACCGGCGGACCAATTAAAGCGCTGGCTAATTTTTACTCTATCGAGCCCGCAAAAATCATCGTTCTTCACGACGAACTCGATATTGGTTACGCAGTTATCCGCAGCAAATTAGGCGGTGGCGATAATGGCCACAATGGCTTGAAATCAATGACATCAGCCTTTGATACTCCAGATTATTACCGCGTTCGCTTAGGCATCGGTCGCCCTATGGGTCAGCAAGATCCGGCAGATTTTGTTTTGAAGCAATTTAGTAAAGAAGAGAAGAAAGACCTCGACGAATTCATCGAACGCGGTGCAGATGTTGTGGAATCTCTGATTGAAAAGGGACTCGAGTTCACGCAAGGGAAATTTAACTCTTAATCACCGTCGGTATTCTACAAGCTTTCCAGTCAAATTGGTTTCTGATGAAATTCAATTATTGCCTTAACTTTTTTGAAGTCCTTGTTTGCCGAATTCTCCACTTTGAAGAGACCATGATTACCTTTAAATCTCATCGTCATAAAGAAATCATCTTTTTGTGAATTCCTCATGAGGAAAACTGAAGAGGAGTCTACTAAGTCCGCTCCTGACAGCGTGAGTCGCTCCTTTAATTCTTCTTCTGTACCAATATGCGCTTCAATTTCATCCCATAAATAGGTGCCCAAATCTTTTTTAGTCGGAATATCTGTCTGGAGAATTGAGCCGTTACTCATGGAAACAAAACTAGAAACTGCGCCTATCTGGAATGTTAAGCCATCACTCTTTGCAACCACCGTGTAATTACAGTCTTTTTTGAATTCTGGAAGACCGCCAAGATGTGTTACTAGTAGAAATTGAGCCATGGCACCAGACTATTTCAAACGCCGACCCAACACCAGTAAGAAATATTCAGGAAATCAGCCGGTATTACGTAGACCTGCTGCAACACCGTTAATTGTCAGTAGTAGGGCGCGAATCAAATCTGGATCTGCTGTCGCACCCTCGGCGCGCACTCTTTGCAGCAAGTTGATCTGCATGAGATGAATCGGTGAGAGATAAGCGTCGCGAACCTGGAGAGTGCGGGCAAGGACTGGTTGCTCGCTCAGAAGTGCGCTCTTCTTGGTAAGCAGCAAAATCTCTGCCACTGTAAGTTCAAATTCAGCAGTGATCTCGTCCAGGAAATGATGTAGCTCTTGTGGGACAAGTGCTTGCACATACCCACGCGCAGTCTTTAAATCTGTCTTGGCAAGTGTCATCTCAACGTTGCTCACAAATGTGTGGAAGAAGTGCCAATCTTTGAGCATTGCTGTCATCACATCACTCTTGCCAGCTTCACGTGCAGCCTTAAGACCTGATCCCACACCGAACCATCCCGGCACAATCTGACGCGATTGCGTCCAACCAAATACCCAAGGAATTGCACGAAGTGAACCGAGTCCGGTTGATGCATCCGGGCGACGTGAAGGCCTAGAACCAAGGAAGAGATTTCCAAGTTGTTCTACTGGGGTTGAGGCGTAGAAGTAAGCAGGAAGATCTGGGTGATCAATTAGTGCACGATATTGCGCGAAGGCAGCATCTGAGATGACATCCATGCATGAATTCCAATGTGCAAGCTCTTCTTCACTCTGTCGTGGAGCTCTATTAAGCACTGTCGCTTCAAGGGATGCTGCCAACGTGAGCTCAACGTTCTCGCGAGCAAGTGCTGGAAGTGAATACTTATCGCTGATTACTTCACCTTGTTCAGTCAATTTAATCTCGCCATCGATTGATCCCCAAGGAAGAGCGACGAGAGCTTCATAGGTTGGTCCGCCACCGCGACCGACTGAGCCACCGCGACCGTGGAATAGACGCAGACGCACACCGTGCTTCATCGCGACATCTCTTAACTTGCGCTGTGCGCGGTGAATTTCCCATTGGCTAGTTGCGATTCCGGCATCTTTATTTGAATCTGAATAGCCGAGCATGACTTCTTGTACATCCCCGCGAAGTGCAACAACTTTTCTATATGTTGGATTCGAGAGTAGCTTTTCAAGAATGTCACCAGCTGCACGAAGTTCAGCAACAGTTTCAAGAAGTGGTGTGAATCCAATCTTGGCAATACCGGCTTTGATATCAACTAGCCCTGCCAACTTTCCAAGGAGTGTTGATGCAATGAGATCATCTGCGCCTTTCGTCATAGAGACGATGTAGGTCTCGATAATCTCTGGGCCAAAGTCTTCAATGAGTTCATTGATTGCAACAAAGGTATTGAAAGTTTTTGCATCATTATCTGTAAGCGATGCCGTTGAAAGTGTTTGTGAATCACCAAGCAGAGCAGTGAGTGTCTCAAAGCGCTCATCATGGCTTTGGGAGGCGTAAGTGCCACCAATAATCTTCGCTAACGCGCTGTGGTGAGCGTCTGAATGCTCACGGATATCAAGAGTGGCATGGGTGATTCCAAAGGCAGCGATCGAGCGAATTGTTCGCTCAAGAAGCCCAGTGGCAATCAATTCGCCGTTGTGGGCAAAGAGTGAATCACGCATCAGTGTGAGATCTGCAAGTAGCTCTGAAGTGTCTTTGTAATCGCGATGCGGAACATGGGGGGTTCCTTGTGAGTGGCGATCGCGCGTCATTACGAGTCGGTGCACGATGGCTGTTGACTTTAAACGATATGGCTCTTGCACATTGAGGCGACGAAAACGTGGTTCAAACTCAGGGATGTGCTTGAGATCTTCTTCTACTGAAGCAGAAAGCGCTGGGGTCGCGCCAATAATGCGCGTGGAGACTGAGAGCATCTGACGTAATTCATCCATCGCAGCAATAGTTGTGCGGATTGCATGAGCAACCTGCAACGACACTGCAGCCTTAGTGACTTCAGGAGTGATGTTTGGATTTCCGTCACGATCTCCACCGATCCAGGTACCAAAAGTTAATGGTCGGGCAGTCACTGGAAGATCAATACCCACGCGCTTAAGTTCGTGAGCGAATTCATTGAGCACTTCAGGAACCGTTGTGCGGGCTAAGTCATCCAGGTAATAAAGAGCGTTCATCGCTTCATCAAGTGGTTCAGGGCGTTCGACGCGAAGTTCGTCGGTCTGCCACAGCAGATCAACAATTTCGGCCAGTGATTGCGAATTCGTGATGCTCTTTGGAAGATCGAGTAAACGAGAAATTTCACCTAACTTGTTAAGAATAGATCGACGCGCAGCTTCTGTTGGGTGCGCAGTAAAGACTGGACGCACACTGAGTTCGCTGATCCATTGCTCGAGATCACCTTGCGTGAATTGATGTCCAGGTGTCTGTGTCCTCTGTGCCTCTGCGATTTTATCTACAGCGCGAGAAATCCATGAACTTCCCTGATCTCTTGATGCCGCAAGAATGCGCACGCGGTTTACTTGTTCGGCAACATTTGCGAGGTGAAAGTAAGTACTAAATGCGCGCACGAGTTGAATTGAATCCGCTACAGATAAATCCTTAAGGACTTCTGCTCCGCTACCTTCGCGCACTGCCTTGCGGACAGTTTCGACAAGATCAAGAAGTTGTTGTCCTTCTTGGCGCACAAGAGTTTGACCCAGGAGATCACCAAGGCGGCGCACATCAGCGCGCAGAGCCTCATCCTGATTTGTCATGTGCGTATTCTCGCAGGCAATCGGCGCATCACACACACCGTAGACTTTGCTCGAAGCCCCCTGGTCCTGACCAAGCGGGGCCAGTTGCCATTGGGGGTGTGCTGTGCGAGGACTGATCTCATTAATCGAGACCAACTCATCAGTGGTTGCTGCTCTCAAGAGCGCATCGAAAATTATCGCCCCACCACCGGCATATTCATTCTTACTTGCAGCCAGGGCAAAGGAACGCCCACTATTGGTAATTACTAGCTCATCTCGTGGTGCAGAAGATTTGGCCCACGAACTTCGCGAATTACATTCATACGTTCTCGAATTTCCAGCCTGGGAAACACTTCCTCACGAACGGTTGAGTCCGCGTAGCGACACTGTTGCTAGACGTATTGCCACATTGAATTCGCTAACAAATCTCAAGAAGGATAATCCCATCGTAGTCACTCCTGTTAGAGGAATGATTCATAGATTTATTGCAGATATCTCACGGGTTCCACTGCGAACTTTAGAGATCGGGCAAGAGATTTCTCTCACTGATTTAATCGAGCACTTAACTCGCAACGCATACACACGTACTGACCTCGTTGAAAAGCGCGGAGAGTTTGCAGTTCGCGGTGGAATTGTGGATGTCTTCTTCCCGTTAGCGATTCATCCGATACGTATTGATTTCTTTGGCGATGAGATCGAAGAGATGAAATATTTCGATGTTGCTGATCAGCGGACTCAAGATCCAGTCACAGAAGTAATTGAAATCCTGCCTTGTCGTGAATTCATCTTGACGCCAGAGATTCAAAAGCGTGCTGCAGCACTTGAAGAAAAGTTTCCATCAGCTTCTGAGATTCTCAACAAGATTGCCGCAGGTATTTCCTGCGATGGTATGGAGTCACTGATTCCGATGCTAGTTGACGAGTTAGAGACCATTGCAGAGCGCATGCCCACCAACTGCGAAGTGATTTTTCTCGATGATGAGCGAATCAAATCTCGCGGTGCTGACTTAATCGCAACCAATGATGAGTTCTTCCAAGCAGCATGGTCGAGTGCTTCTCTTGGAGGCACAGCACCGCTTCCAGTAGAGGCAACTACCTATCTTGACTGGCAAGAGCTTCACGCAGTGATCTCAAGGTGCGGGCTGACTATCCGCTCGCTCAATTCATTCGGAAGTGATCTAGATGAAGAAGCAGTATTCCTAGATTTCACACCTGTCGAACCTATGCGTGGTGATAGTGAGCGGGCTATCGAATTACTGCGTCAAGGATTAAGTGAAAACAAGAGCGTCATCTTTTCAACTTCGGGCCACGGAATGATGGAGCGCTATGCCGGCATATTTCGCGGTGCTGATTTGCCAGTTCACACATTGGAAACGCTCAATGCCATCCCTACCAAGGGAATGATCTATCTCTGCCGATCAGCTATTGCGTATGGATTCTCATCGGAAGAAAACGCAATCCTTTTCGTGACAGAACGCGACCTCTCGGGAAGTAAATCAAGCGGCCGAGATAGTGCAAAGATGCCTTCTAAGCGAAAGCAAGCAGTCGATCCACTTGAATTGAAATCTGGCGATTTTGTTGTACATGAGCAACATGGAATCGGTCGCTACATTGAGATGGTCTCTCGCACGGTAGGCGGAGTAACACGCGAATACCTAGTCATCGAATACGCATCTGCAAAACGTGGACAACCCGGCGATCGTATTTTTGTTCCCACCGATACTCTCGAACAAGTCAGCAAGTACATTGGCGGTGAAGCACCCACAGTTCACCGCATCGGTAGCGGTGAATGGCAGAAAGCTAAGGGGCGAGCTCGCAAGGCCGTTAAGGCAATTGCCGGCGAATTAATTCGACTTTATGCAGCGCGCACCAGTGCACCTGGCTTTGCATTCTCACCCGATACTCCTTGGCAGCGCGAACTCGAAGATGCATTTTCATATATCGAAACTCCAGATCAACTTTCCACCATTGAAGATGTAAAGCAAGATATGGAACGCCCTTATCCAATGGATCGCATCATCTGCGGAGATGTCGGATATGGAAAGACTGAGATTGCTATACGTGCAGCGTTTAAGGCTGTACAAGATGGCAAGCAAGTCGCAGTCTTGGTGCCAACGACGTTATTGGTTCAGCAGCACACCAAAACATTTGCTGAGCGCTATGCAGGATTTCCCATCAAAGTTGTCGGCCTATCTCGCTTCAACAGCGCCAAAGAGACCAAGGCAATCTTGGATGAAACTCTTCACGGAAGTGCAGATGTAATTATCGGTACCCATCGCCTGCTCTCACAAGATGTGGTCTTTAAGGACCTTGGCCTTGTAATCGTTGATGAAGAGCAGCGCTTTGGCGTCGAACAGAAAGAATCTCTCAAGAAACTACGAACAACGGTAGATGTTTTGGCTATGTCTGCAACGCCTATTCCACGCACACTTGAGATGGCTGTTACAGGTATTCGTGAAATGTCTACCATCACAACCCCGCCAGAAGAGCGACATCCGATCTTGACCTATGTTGGCCCAGCAGATGATGCCCAGATCAGAGCGGCTATCCATCGCGAACTTTTGCGTGATGGTCAGATTTTCTACCTACATAATCGCGTGGAATCAATTGATAGCGCAGCTTCAAAGATTCAAGAGCTAGTACCTGAGGCACGCATACGTGTAGCTCACGGTCAGATGAGCGAAGGCGCGCTCGAAGATGTGATCTTGGCTTTTTGGAATCGAGACTTTGATGTGCTTGTCTGCACCACCATTGTCGAAAGCGGATTAGATATTGCTAATGCAAATACGCTCATCGTCGAGCGGGCCGATAATTTCGGACTTTCCCAACTCCATCAGTTGCGTGGACGCGTGGGTCGTGGCCGAGAACGTGCCTACGCATATTTCTTATACCCGGCAGATCAACCACTTTCTGAACTTGCCCTGGATCGGCTTAAAACAATTGCAACTAATACTGATCTTGGTGCAGGTATGCGAGTAGCACTCAAAGATCTAGAGATTCGCGGTGCTGGTAATTTACTTGGTGGCGAACAATCAGGACACATTGCAGATGTTGGCTTCGATCTTTACATGCGCATGGTCGGTGAAGCGGTGCATGATTACAAAGCGGGGATAATTGAAACCGGTGAAAAGAACCGCGAGTGCAAAGTGGAGCTGCCAGTTAACGCCCACCTTGATCCAGAGTATGTTCCGGGAGAGCGTTTACGACTTGATCTCTATCGCCGTCTCGCCGATGTTGCTGCGCAGGCAGATGTTGATGCAATTGAAGCAGAACTTATAGATCGCTTCGGTCCACTACCTGAAGAAGCACAATCTCTACTCAAAGTTGCTGCTCTGCGCGCACAAGCCAAGGCGTTAGGAATTACCGAAGTTGTCTCAACTGGAAAATTCCTGAAGATCTCGCCATTGGTTCTCCCTGAATCACGTCAGCTTCGCCTCACCCGTTTATATCCAGGATCGCTCTATAAGAGCGCAACAAATAGCGTTTTGGTCACCATCGCTAAACCCAGCGGCTGGAGCCCGTCCAACCCATCGCCTTCCATGGGGGATACTTCTCTCCTGGCCTGGGTATCCACGGCCCTGAAAGAGTTAACGACGAAAGAGAGTAAATCGTGAAGAAGATTCTGACCGCCCTTGTAGTTGCAACAGGACTTCTACTCACAGGTTGCTCCAACGTAGATGCTGCTCTAACGCTAGGCGACACAAAGGTCACCACTGCAGAGCTTCAAGCAAATGCCGATGTCATCTTGGCAGAGCGCGCGAAGGTTGATACCACGCAAATGCAACTCGAAACTGGCGAAAATCTCCTTCGCAATCTATTGCAATTCCGAGTTTTGCTTGCAGGATTTGCTGAGATCGGTAAAGACCTTGATGTACAGATCACAAGTTCTGAAATCGCAGCACGTCGTGCAGAAATTGTTGAGCAGGTAGGCGGCGCTGAGGAACTTCCACGCGCACTAGTTTCCGCTTCAATTGCTCCGGCTGATCTTGATGGATACATTCGCGCAATTCTTGTCTCTAACAAGTTAGGTCAAGCCTTAGTTCAAAGCGGTGTTGCAGAAGCTGATGTAGAAGCTCGAGTCCAACAGCTTTTAGTCGCTAAGCTCAACGAGCTCAAGATTGAAATTAACCCACGTTACGGTAAGTGGGATGCCACTAATGGCCAGATCGTTGCTGCTACCGCCGCAGGCGATGCAGTCACACCATCTAACGAATAGTAAAGAAGTTTCTTAGATGTCTGAATTACTTCGACTTGTTGAGGTAATGGATCGCTTGCGTTCACCAGGTGGTTGCCCTTGGGATGCCGAGCAAACACACGAGTCACTCGTTAAGTACCTTCTTGAAGAGTCGTATGAATTTATCGATGCGCTCGGTGAAGGCGATCGCGAAGGTATGCGAGAAGAGCTCGGCGATGTTTTGTTGCAGGTCTATTTTCACTCACGTATGGCGCAAGATCATCCAACAGATCCATTTTCAATTGAAGATGTTGCAAAGCTCATCGCAGATAAGTTGATCCGACGTCACCCACATGTCTTTGAAGGCTTAGTCGTCGATGACATGGACGAAGTAATTGAAAACTGGGAAGCGATAAAAGCCAAGGAAAAGGGCCGCACCTCGAGTCTTGATGGAATCGCAATGGCACAACCCGCACTGCCACTTGTGGAGAAATTGATCTATCGCGCAGAGAAGTACAGAGTTGAGCTACCGATGGCAGATGTTGAATCTGCTTCGCAGCAACTGCAATCAGCTCCATCAGAAGAGACGGTGGGTCAGGCGCTAGCCTCAATCATCGCCCTTGCTCATCAGCACGGTATTGATCCCGAAAGTTCACTCCGCGGTCACGCTCGCGCAATGATCGAGAAAATTCGCCAATCTGAGGCAGGGTAGGATTAGCACTAGGTAACTAGTCCAACTAGGTAACTAGTCCAAGTAGGCAATTCGTTCAACGTAGAGCGCAGATCATGTAAGTAATTCTTTGAAGGAGTATCTCTATGGCAATTATTGAAGCAATCGGCGCTCGTGAAATTCTTGACTCCCGTGGAAATCCAACGGTTGAAGTCGAAGTCCTTCTAGAAGATGGTGCATTCGCTCGTGCTGGCGTTCCAAGTGGAGCATCTACCGGAGCATTCGAAGCATCTGAACTTCGCGATGGTGGCAAGCGCTACCTCGGCAAGGGCGTTGAAAAGTCAGTTGCCTTCGTTAACAATGAGATTGCATCAGCGATCGTTGGTTTTGATTCACGCGATCAGCGCATGATTGATGCAGAGATGATTGATCTCGACGGAACAGCTAACAAATCAAAGCTTGGCGCGAATTCAATCCTTGGCGTCTCACTCGCTGTTGCAAAGGCATCGGCAGAATCTGCAGACCTTTCACTCTTTTCATACCTCGGCGGACCAAACGCACACGTCTTGCCAGTTCCAATGATGAACATTCTCAACGGTGGTGCACATGCAGATACCAACGTTGATATCCAAGAGTTTATGGTTGCTCCAATCGGCGCAGAATCATTCCGCGAATCACTTCGCTGGGGCGCTGAGATCTACCATTCACTCAAATCAGTATTGAAAAAGCGCGGACTTGCAACAAGTGTTGGTGACGAAGGTGGCTTTGCACCAAACCTTGAAAGCAATCGCGCCGCACTTGACCTCATTCTTGAAGCGATCGAAGCTGCTGGCCTTAAGCCAGGTAAAGATGTCGCACTTGCAATGGATGTTGCAGCGACTGAATTCCACGAGGGTGGCAAGTACAAGTTCGAGGGATCACTTCGCACATCGGATGAAATGATTGCCTACTACGCAGAGCTCGTATCTGCCTACCCACTAGTTTCTATCGAAGATCCATTAGATGAAGAAGATTGGGCTGGCTGGACTTCAATGACAGCATCCCTTGGATCAAAGATGCAGATCGTTGGAGATGATCTCTTCGTCACAAACCCAACACGTCTTGCAAAGGGAATTGCTGGAAACACAGCGAACGCACTTCTTGTAAAGGTAAACCAGATCGGAACACTGACTGAGACACTCGATGCAGTAGATATGGCACACCGTGCTAACTACCGCAGCATGCTCAGCCACCGTTCAGGTGAAACCGAAGACACCACCATTGCTGATATCGCAGTTGCAACAAACTGTGGTCAGATCAAGACTGGTGCACCTGCACGCAGTGAGCGCGTTGCTAAGTACAACCAGCTGCTACGTATTGAAGAAGAACTCGCATCTGGCGCGCTCTACGCCGGTCGCGCTGCTTTCCCACGCTTTAAGGGATAATTTCACACCTACGAAAGTTACGAGAGAGAAGTTAACGTGGTTCGGTTTAGATCCAAGCGAGTATTTTCTTCGCGTCGCCCCGGATCTGGCCGAACCTTCTCTCTTGTTGCAGTCTTCTTTATCTTCGCACTCGTCCTTGCGCCACCGATTCAGCATTACTTCACACAGCGTGCACAGATCAATGCCCTACGTGCTCAAGTCGATAGCGATCGCGCAGCACTTGAGGCTGCACGCATTGAGTTAACTCGCTGGCAAGATCCTGATTACGTCAAAGCACAGGCTCGCGAACGTCTTCACTTTGTCATGCCGGGTGAGCGCCAATACATTGTCACTGGCACACCCAATGGAGAAGGTGAAGTAAACACCAATAAAGTTGCAGATCAACTTGAAGATGGTGCACCTTGGTATACACGAATGATTGCTTCAATCACGCAAGTTACGAGTGAGAAGTAATGACAACACCTGCAGATAAGCAAGTAACTGCACAAGATTTAGCTTGTATCGAAACACAACTGGGTCGCACGCCTCGTGATGTTCACGCTATCGCTTATCGCTGCCCATGTGGCAATGCCGCCGTTGTTGAAACTCCACCGCGCCTTAGCCATGGCGAACCATTTCCAACCTTTTACTACGCCACATGTCCTCGTTTAACTGCAGCAATCTCAACCCTTGAATCAACTGGTCTGATGGCAGAGATGAACGCACGGCTAGAAACTGATGCCGAACTCGGTGGCGCTTACGCTGCAGCCCACGATGACTATCTAGCTGCACGGGCAGCACTCAAGATGGATGTTCCAGAAGTGGAAGGAATATCTGCTGGCGGAATGCCTAATCGCGTGAAATGTTTACATTCACTCGTCGCACATTCATTATCAGCAGGCCCTGGCGTAAACCCACTCGGCGATGAAGCACTCGCAGCACTCCCAGAATGGTGGAAGACCGAACCATGCGAGTAGCAGCCATTGATTGCGGTACCAACTCCATTCGTTTATTGATTGCAGATATCGAAGGCGACTCATTCCGCGAAGTCATACGCTTGATGGAAGTTGTTCGACTTGGTCAAGGTGTCGATAAGACAGGACAGTTCCACCCCGATGCAATCGCACGCACGCTTGCCGCTGTCGACCTCTATGCAGCAGAAATTGCAAAGCGCGGTGTTGAAAAGATTCGCTTCTGCGCAACAAGTGCCACTCGCGATGCCACCAACCGCGACATCTTTATCGAAGGAGTTTTCGAGCGCTTAGGGGTACGCCCAGAAGTAATCCCCGGTGAAGAAGAAGCATCACTCTCATTCCTCGGTGCAACGCGAGATCTTTCACCAGCAGATGGCCCATTCCTTGTCGTCGATATCGGTGGAGGATCAACAGAGTTTGTCTTAGGTACAGATAAAGTCGAATTCGCAAAGAGCGTCAACATTGGGTGTGTGCGTATGTCTGAGCGCCACTTCACCCACGATCTTCCAGATAGCGGACAGGTTGCATCGGCTACAGAAGATATTGATGAAGCGATCGCACAAGCCGCAAAACTTGTACCCATCACCACCGCAAAGACTCTGATTGCAGTGGCCGGTACTGCTACCACAGTTGCTGCAGCCGCACTCGATCTCTCAACATATGATCGATACGCAATTCATCTTTCACGAATCTCAGCAGAGAAAGTTCACGCGGCATCGAAGATGTTTCTACGAAGCACACAAGACCAACGCGCAGCTCTCGGTTACATGCATCCCGGTCGCGTCGATGTAATCTCTGCAGGCACACTCGTTCTCTCGCGCATCATGCACGCAACTGGCGCTAACGAGTTCGTTGCATCAGAATCTGACATCCTTGATGGAATGGCCTGGTCTCTTGCCAAGTAGTTCGGCAAAAAGTCTCCCACTCCTTAACAAAGAGATCATCTCTTGCACCGCCTGTCCACGCCTTGTTCAGTGGCGTGAAGAGGTGGCTGTAACAAAACGTAAATCTTACGAAGACGAAAAGTATTGGGGAAAGCCTGTTCCATCATTTGGTAGCGATAAACCCAAACTACTTATTGTTGGACTTGCACCGGGAGCTCACGGTGCCAACCGCACTGGACGAATCTTTACCGGCGATAGCTCAGGGGATTGGCTCTACGGATCACTTCATCGCGCAGGTCTAGCCACAATTCCAACAAGCACCTCAATTAAAGATGGACAAGAACTTATCGATACGCGCATTGCCTGCGCTGTGCGCTGTGCGCCTCCTGATAACAAACCAAGCATTGAAGAGCGCGATACCTGTGCTCCATTTCTTACACGGGAGATTGAGATTGCCAGTAAGACCACACTCACTTACGTAGCGCTCGGATCTTTTGCTTGGAACTCAATGATTAAATCGTTACGAGAACTCGGACATACAATTCCAACAACAAAGTTTTCACACGGCGTAAAGATCACCTGCATGAATGAAACTCGTAAAATCACTCTCATTGGCTCGTATCATCCAAGCCAGCAGAACACATTTACTGGAAAACTCACCAAACCAATGCTCGATAAGATCTTTAAGCAGGCTGCAAAAGCTGCAGAAATTGGATAGTAGACTTCCCATCCGTACATGGCCCTCGTAGCCCAATGGCAGAGGCAGAGGACTTAAAATCCTCCAAGTGTGGGTTCGACCCCCACCGAGGGCACTGGTTCGTGCGTAAATGATTACATTTACTTCGCTGCAAAGCAAGTATCCATTTAACAATGCATACATAAATGCATACACAATTAATACACAACCTGCGGAGGATTTGAAGGTGATGAGTTGGTACTCAGAACTTCCGTGCCAACTCTTCTGCACCTGAGCAAAGCTCAGGCTCCTCTGCCTCTGCCATTGGGCTCAACAGACCCCCCATTGCTAGTTTTTTGACTGGTTAGCTCTGTACTACTGCTATAGAAACATTACCTAAAGGGAATAGCCTTGGCCTATGAAGTTAAAAATTGTGTGCCTTGTGCTTGTATTTACTTTTGTTTCTCCATCAACTTCTTACGCGAAAGCTAACATTTATTGGAACACTTTTGGTTCAACTTACCAAGGCGCTTCATTTAGCTTCGAAACATCAGAGATAGAAACTGGTGGCTTAAAGTTTAAACTGAATTATTCAACATTGCCATTGTGCTCCAGCCTAAGAGAGATCAATCTCCAAGAGACGGATTGCATTCGGAAACTTGAAGTTACGACTAATGGTAAAGATTGGGCGATTGGAACGTTCGATTCTTACGTGCCGATACGCGAGAAAATAAAGGATGCTGGAGGTTCTTTTTCACCAGAGTGGGCGCACGGAGACATTGATTTAATGCCGGGTGTTTCGAAAAATAATATTGCTGGATCTCGAAGCAGTCTATGGTCATTCCCGGGAATGAATCACAAAAATGGAAATCAATTTTTGGTTTCCTACCGGATATCATCACCGGTGAGGAACGGCCTAGTGAGCCATAAAGAAGGTTTTACAGAAATAGCAGTTCAACCTGTAGTAACATCTTTAGTGGGAACACCATCTTCCCTAACTGAGAAAGAGCGTTTGTCGCCAACTTGGATTGCTGGTAAGCAATGCTTTGTAGAAGTTAAGGCGTCTTATTGTCTTAACTTCTATCCTTTCGATAATACAAATCTGAAATTTCGATTGTCTGTAGTTCTAAAAACTGCCTTAGATACACTTAGTTCGAGTACTTGGCTGTATGCTCACTCCTCCGACCTATATTTCAAACAAAGTATTATTCCTGGAGATCTTGCTTCTCGGGAGTTTATTTTCGAACTTTCTCCCACTGCGGTGCAGATCCCGACAATTATTCTGGATTCGGAATCCTTGGTAAATGATTATGTTGATGCCATATTACCAGCACTTCCTATTGATGGCACTTCAGAGCAAACAAGAATTGCATATGAGGAATATAAAAAAGAAACGCGCGAAGAGTATTTAGGCAATTACGGCGTTTCTCTTAATTCATTTCAAAAAGGATCCACGTACTTAATGAACAAACAAGATAAATTCATAAACCCAAAAAATACCCGAGAATTTATTGGTTTGCGCGTTCAAACCCTACCCCTCGGAACTTCTGGAGCTACCGGCGAACTCTTCAAAAAACTTAGCTCTTGTCCACTTGCGTTTGGCGTTGGTGGAATGATGGCCACTAATGCGACCGCGGTAGAAACAACTCCTCCTACGTTTGATAAATCCTCAAATACCCTTGGTTTCAGAGTGGCTGCGCCTCACTTGAAAGAAGATGGAAATCTAAATTCAGGTTTTTACAAACTTGTTCTTAACCCTCAAGTGGCAAAGTGTATTTGGGGTGAAAATCTGCAAGGGGCCAAAGCAGAAGTTTCAATGGTGAGTGATAGTGGAGAGATTCAACTTACTACATCCACCTTCTTGTTTAATAGCGATGCAGCTATATTTGAAATCTCTGGTTTCCACTACAGCGCGGGCACTATAAGCATAAAGTTAGTTTTGCCAGCCAGTGACAAAGCAGCAGCAGACAAAGCAGCAGCAGACAAAGCAGCAGCAGACAAAGCAGCAGCAGACAAAGCAGCAGCAGACAAAGCAGCAGCTTTGAAGAAGACCACAATTACCTGCATTAAAGGTAAACTCACCAAAAAGGTAACTGCCGTTAAACCTAAGTGTCCATCTGGATATAAAAAGAGGTAGCTCGCACTCCTCTGCCCCTGCCATTGGGCTCAACAGACCCCCCATTGCTAATTTTCTGACTGGTTACCTCTTTACTACCCACAAAAATATTTTTGCTAAAGAGAGTAGATTGAAGATATGAAGCGCTCTCTTTTCTGCATAGTCTTGATGTCAATTATTCTAATTTCCAGCGGAGAAAGTGCTACCGCTTTGAGCCAAGGCGATACTTGCTCTCAATTGAATCAGATGAAGAAGGTTGGGAAAGTCGAGTTCAAGTGTGCCGGAACAGAGAGTCTAAAGTATTGGGTACAGCTTCCGTCTGTGATTCCTAATCAAAAGTCTGCTGCACAAAGTATTTCTAAGTGGACAACCACTGCACAGAGTATTTCCTTCGGGCCATTTATCTCACAAAATGATGTTGATGCAGCCAATTCGGACTTATCAACTACAACACAATCTGCCAAACTCATTCAAGATGGTTTGTCAAAATCTGATGAATCGAAGAAAGCATATGAGGCCACCTCGATAAGTCTTAATTCTTCAGCTCAAAGGCTTACTGCGTTAGTGGTAGAAAAGAAAAAAATTAACGACAGTAAGTTAGATGAGTATACTTCTGCTCAAAAGAAAACTAACGCATACTATTCTCAATATCAGGCCGCAATATCCTCAAGGACGGCTTCCTTATCGTGTACCGTTTTAAAAACTTTTGGCTTGGTCGGCTCTTGCGCTAATAATCCTTTTCAGGATGCTCTAGATGTACAGACAATCAGAAACTATGACTCGTTGAAAGCGGCCTCTGATTTGGCATCAACCGAATTCAAGAGCGCAAATGCTGATTGGCTTATAGCGTTGAAGCTAGAGGCTAAGGAATTGCAAAAGGCTAAATTAGCAACAGACTCAGCTGACATCCATTCACAGAGATATTCAGAATGGAAGAATCTTTCCCAACTTCGTGATACTCAGCTGGCCTACGTTCAAGCATTCTTAAACTTGGCCGATGCCGGTGGTGGGCTTCAGTCAGAACTTTCTAGTTTTCAAACCCAATCTCTCAAAGACATTAACGGAGTTAAGTCAGCAAACAAGCAGAATTATAAATCCAGGTTTCAGACGGCAAGCATCTCAGTCGAATTCTTGAAGCTTGCAAAGAGATATTATCAAGCACAGGTAATTGGAACCTCTGAGTACTCACCGCTTCAGATTTCTATTGTAGAACCTCAAGTTTGGAAACCAAGTAGTTACTTCAATGGATCTTCATACTCCTACATCGAAAACACCTCGGGAATTGAATTTGCTTGGAGTTGGTCCACTAGAAGTAGTTGTGAACTTAGTACAAGTTGTAAGAATCTCTTTATCGTGACTAATAAGGACTGCCCACGAAGTGTTATTGGTTTGGATTTCGTTAATGCTTCAAATGTGTCTGAGGCAAAAACGTTTTCACGAGAGTATGCTCTAAAAAGCGGCGAGATTTCCTTGATTGAAGCAGAAAGCAAGTTTTCCGACACAGCGGACACAGTTTATTTCCGAAGCTTCAAATGCAACGCCTAGCGGGAACTATTCATCTCAAATTCCTCGGTCAGTCGCATTAGCTCTTTGATCGACTTTACTTCAAAAGTAGCCTTACTCCAGGCTTCTGAATAACCACTGTACTTTCCTGCGATGCTTGCATTTGCTAGATCGGCACCTCTAGCTTTAAGCATTCGGAGAATTGCCGCTTCCCATTGTTGAGTGAGGTGACCATCCATTGGCCCACGTAGCTCTAGCGTTTCCCATCCCAAAATCTGATGATCTCTCAAGCGATGTTCGGGTGTATTTGTGATTCCTATTTGAAGCAATCCCCAGAGTGGATGAACCAGGAAATACAGGTATCCATCTGAGTTCGGATTGAATCCAAATTTCGCGCAAGATGGGCAACCTATGTTGCGACCAGTTCTTGAAAGAACATCTGACGCCCATCGATGTCCATTCGCACACTTCCACTTCTTTTTCGCGTGCCCAGAGATAATTGAAGTTGGATCCCATCCATCTGCCTCAAGCGCCAGTTCTGGATATCTTGTTGCTAGGTCGTTGAACCCAACGAGTAGTTTCTTATTGGAGCACACAGGGCAGCCACTATTTTTCTTTCCTGTTCTTTGTTCGGGTGAAATCTCCCAAGTATGGCCAAGTGGGCACCTCCACGGCATTTTTTTGTTACTTCCAGCTCCAATTACTGTTGGGTCCCAACCATCTGCTTGTGCTGCGATTTCTGGAAAACGAGTTTGAAGATCGTTGAATCCAAATAGTACTTCTCGGTTTGAACAGATAGGGCAACCACTATTCTTATTAGTCCGAGCTTCGGGTGAAACGATCCAGGTATGCCCAAATTCGCACTTCCATTGTCGCTTCTTGTCACTTCCCGCCATAACCTCGCGAGGGTCCCACCCTTCTGCCTGTTGAGCAATTTCAGGATGAGTTGTTGCTAAGTCATTGAAGCCAACTAAAACTTGTCTATTTGAACATACAGGACAGCCATTTGCTCTGGCTTGGGAGTGAGTTGAAACTGACCACCGATGTCCCAAAACGCATATCCAGGAACGTCGTACTCCGCTTCCATAAGTGACGGTAGATGGATCCCATCCGTCTGCCTTACTTGCGACATCAGGATGGGTAGTTGCTAAATCGTTTACCCCTGGCACTACCAACTTATTGTTGCAAACGGGACAACCCGCAGGTTTTTTTCCAGTTCGATTATTGACGGTTGCTTTCCATCTATGGCCTTCCGCACAAATCCAATTGAGTTTCTTACTGCTCCCTGCGCCAACCAAGGTCGGGTCCCAATCATCAGCTTCTCTTGCTAGGTCAGGATGAGTCGTTGCCAAGTCATTAAACCCTAGTAAGACTTTCCTACCAGAGCAGTAAGAGCACCCATCGCCCCTCAAAGTTCGACTATGGATTACGCTTTCAAATATATGACCAGAAGGACATTTCCAAGAGACTTTTACAGCACTTCCCGCGGTAAATTCAGCAGGATTCCAACCATAAGCCTCTTTCGCCAAATCAGGATGGGTCACTGAGAGTGGAAGTCTTTGTCTTTTACTTGGGTCTCTAGTCATTCTTTTCAAACTCTTCAGTCAGTCGCATTAGCTCTTTGATCGAACTCACCCTAAAAGTAGACTTACTCCAGGCTTCAGAATAGCCATCAAACTTTCCTGCAATCTTGTTATTTTTTAAGTCTGCGCCTTTTGCCTTCAGCATTCGCAGAATTGCTGTTTCCCATTCTCGCGCAATTAGTCCATCCATCGGTCCACGCATCTCCGTTAAGGTCCAGCCAAGTTGCTTATGAGACTTCAATCTATCTTCAGGAAAGTTTGTGATTCCTATCTGAAACATTTCCCACGCAGAATGCTCAACCAAGTACAGCCAGCCCTTCTGATTCGGATCAAATCCGAATTCTGCACAAGTTGGGCAACCTGCTTGAATCGAACTAGTCCTACTAGCAACTGTTGCTGACCATCTGTGTCCTTCGGGGCATTCCCAAGATACTTTATTTTTTGTGCCTGGATGAATGGTTGCTGGATCTGCCTCAACAAGTTGCTTCGCCAGTTCTGGGAAAAGTGTACCTAGATCGTTGAATCCGCTCCAAAGTTTATGGTTCGAGCAAAAAGGACAAAGTGATTTCTTAGTCTTATTCTCAACAGACGAAGTCCATTTGTGGCCGAGTTTGCACCTCCAAGGCTTCCTTGAATGGGAGCCCGCCACAATATGTGTTGGGTCCCACCCATCTGCTAATTCAGCGTGTTCTGGAAATTTCGTCTGAAGATCATTAAATCCAGGTAGCACTTTTCTATTGGTGCAATATGGACAACCTTGCCCGAATCTAGTTCTATTGACGATCTTCGCATTCCATTCGTGATTTAAAGAGCATTTCCATTTGCGAACGAGATGCGAACCCGCGTTTGTAGAGTTTGGTTCCCACCCTGCAGCCTCACTAGCAACTTGAGGATGAGTAATTGTTAAATCGTTTACCCCCACATCAGTACGCTGATTCTTACAAACGGGACATCCAGTACCCTGTGTTGC
>Ga0315900_10000249_pt1 | contig 96091 bp, 58 predicted proteins | sample LakEriMetagenome_FD_203521 | JGI IMG/M metagenome (GOLD analysis project Ga0315900, IMG submission 203521) | Freshwater fungal communities from buoy surface, Lake Erie, Ohio, United States - Buoy 12 MA114 | ecosystem: Environmental > Aquatic > Freshwater > Lake > Lake biofilm | place: USA: Lake... | reverse complement strand
TACGGTGCTCCTCGAGAAGGAATGACCGACGCGATTACGCTGGCTCAGTACTTTCTCTTAGTCGACTACACAGGTCGCAAGTTACGAGATGGAAAGGCCTCCATGTCACCGGAGGTGGCCGAGGTGATGGAGAGGCTGAAAATCTCTGAGCAGTTGTGGTTTGAGCAGCAGCAGAGTTTGGCATCGGGTAGCTTCCGTGGTCATTACTTCGCCACATCCAGAGAGAAGTTGCGAGAAATAGCCGAGCGTCGCCGCAAGCGTCACCTGGTCAACTGCAATGGTTGTTCGACGCTCTAATTTGCGTTTTCAGAACACCCCAGAAATAGGATCTCGATGGACCGAGAAGACTCAAACCCAAGCAACCGGCCTTCCCCGCCCTGGCCCGCAACTGAAATCGCTTGATAGGAGCGATCTCTGGCCGATCCTACTATGCGCTTCAGGCATGGTTTTCGTGGATCGAAGAAAGGCGAATAAGATCAGGTAGCTATAGCTGCGCGCGTAGCGGCCATTCCGCCTCAGCCAGACACGATTCAGCGGCCGTTATCTAGGGACAAGCACACCGCCAATGCCCGATGCGCGGACAGGCGCGTGGGAAGACTGCGCATGTCCTGTAGATTGGTGTGAATTGAGGTTATGCTAGTGTTTGACAATTATTTGCTGGAAGTCGAAAGCAAAGCTGGGAAAAAAGAATATTAGTCCAGAGTTAGTTTATGAAACTGAAAGTGATGATTTAGCGATACAAGGTGAGTCATGCATGAAAGATTACTGGACTACGACATATCAGACTTGCATCAGGCCTTAGGTTAAGATGCTCTTAAAAAATCCTTACCCTTAGGTCAGGAGATTTCGAAAACCTTGAAATAAGGTATCCCAAGGACATGCAGTGGAGACTTTCAGTGGAGACTTTGGGCTACAACGCAAGGACATGCGGTTGTGGGTTCAATTCGAGGACATGCGGCTGTGGGTTGCTCGGAAGAAGTCGATGCGAAGACATGCGCTGCTGAGGTTGTGATTACGAACGGCTTGGAAAGAGATAATTTGAGAAAAATCGCAGCAGAGCGATACCTGAAGTTGTGAAATAATAAAATGATAAAAAAGATAATTGAATTGCTGGGACTAATTGCGATTATTCTTGTTCAACTTCCAGGGCATGCGCTGTGGGGAAAAGAGAAAGTCGAAATCGACTTTCGACAACCGGATGAAATAGCAAAATGGATTCCGGTTCATCATGTAAAACAACTACAAAAAGTTGCTGATGGAATGGAAATCTCAATTTCAGGAGATGATCCCTATATTCATGGACCCGCCCTCAACCTGAAAGCGAAGGGACCATGGCTGATGAAAATCAGGGTTCGATCCGAAACATCGGGACTTGCTCAGATTTTCTACTTCGATCGCAATACCACCGAGGAAAACTCTGTACGCTTTCCTGTTAACAAAGGTGAACTTCAGGAAGTCATTGTCCCTCTTCCATCATTGCCTAGCCCCGTTCGATTCCGTTTTGATCCTCCCGGTACATCTGGCAAGGTCTTGTTACAGGCAATCTCGCTCGAGCCTCGTTCCGTTTTTGAACAACCGGAATGGCCTGCTCCGGAGAAGGTAAGTTTCACAAACGGCCTCGCAATCGCATCGCTACAGAGTGCAAAATCAAATCTCGGTGATCCAATACGAATTGAACATCATCGGCAACGATTTGCAGCCTTTCAGGTTCTTCTAGGGAACCAAGTCATCGCAACCTCTCATCCCAATCTACCCTTCGCTTACTTGGCAGAAGAAGCCATTCAGTGGTTTGAGGCAAAGCAGGACAATATTGTCATTCAAAAGTCAGGAGAGAACTTAATCGCAGAGGCCAAGTACAGCGATCGACATGGCGGGATTTGGAGTATCAAGCAAATCTTCAAACCAGAAATGAATCGTATTGATGTATCCACAGTCCTCACTGTCTCAAAGCCAAGAGAGATTCTTTTTGCTCCGCTACTTGTTCTTTTGCCCGGCTTTGAAACCTATGGCACCACCAAACAACAGGCCATCTTTCCAGGACTAGAGTATCTTGAAAATGAGCCAAGCAGTTCGACTGCCGACCTGAAGGGGGCGGCTTCAGATCGCCGTGTACCACTTGCACACAAAATCACCATTCCACTAATGGCGATCAAGAACCGGAACTCCTGGCTCTCACTTCAGTGGCAACGCCATGATCAAGTCGCAGCACTATTCGATTCGCCTGATCGCATCTTTCGTTCGCAAGCACACACCATGGCACTAATTGCGCCTGGAGCCTCTGGACAATTTCGTATCGACGGCGAAGTCATACCCTTTCGCCCTTATCGCCTCGATCCTGATCAATCAATCTCTGTTAACGCTTCCATCGCTGCTGGCCACTCCGAAGACATCACCGCAGCAATAGAAAAGTGGATCGATCAAAACGGAGTCCCTTCACTACCACCCCAACCCTCTATAAGCAATTACTCCAACCTCACCGCCGCCGCTTGGCTCGATACCCCGATTAGAAATGAACTAAATTTTCAGCACGCTATCGGGCCAACCTTTTCCTCTCACCCAGCCCTCGATGCCGCTGTCATGATGGAATGGCTTGCCAAGATCAAATCCCTCAATGATCCGCATCAGGAAAATCGTCTCCTTACCGTTAGTCAAAAAGCAGCTGATTTAATTCCAGCCGAATCGTCCTATCATTCGCACATTGGTCATTTGAAGTGGCCCACCGCAGCTCTCTATCCGAATCGAATTCATGATGCCCTTCAAGCAACTCGAGACCATGCCAATCGGCTCATGGATCCCTTCAATGCAACCAATGTTGCTACCTATCAACCACCCGCCAACGGAATCGATTACAGCATCACCCATTACTCAAGAGACTCCAACGGTCTCGCCGCTCAGCGTGTCATTCAAATTCTTAGGGCGGCTATGTTCGCAGGTGATCCCGAGCAGATAAAAAAAGCAATTGAAGTCGTACGCTGGCTCGATCGATGGGATCACACCGTTCCGCGCGGAGCTCAAACCTGGGAAATTCCTTTACATACGCCCGATATTCTCGCCTCCGCTCATCTGACGCACGCTTACGCTCTTGCATTCGCATTAACTCGCGAACCCAAAATGCTTGAGCGAGCTAAAAAGTGGGCTTTGACTGGTATCCCCTTCATCTATCTCTCTCCTCCTACGAATCAGCCCATCGGACTCTACTCAACCATCGCCGTCTATGGCGCAACTCAATGGATCGCCCCAGTGTGGATCGGTCTTCCCGTGCAATGGTGTGGACTGGTCTACGCCGATGCCTTGCGTGAATTACAAAAGCATGATCCTTCAGGCCCCTGGAAAACAATAGCCGACGGTATTGTTCTCTCGGCCATCGTGCAACTCTACCCCAGTGATCATCCTTATCGCGGATTGCTTCCCGATTCCTTCGAACTGACCGCTCAAGTTCGCAATCCCTCAGACATCAATCCAGCCACACTCCAACCACTGGCTTTACCTCTGCTGGGCACCCTTCCGAGTTACCAATGCGAAGTCCTTCCAGCGACCGGCATCATCGCACACCTCCCAGGCTCGATCACAATTCTTCAGGACTCCACCAACTCCATCACACTGGAAACTCGCAGTAACTTGCCTGCATCTTTATTGCTGAATCGATGCCGTAAACCAAGCACAATTCTAATTGATGGCGAAGAACCACCAGCCGCTTCATTTCAAATCAACGAAGAGCGACAGAACGTTATTATCTTCTTGCCTACAAATGAAACTGAACATCGTATCGACCTTAAATGGTAAACCTCTCAAAGGAAATCCTGATTCGTCCCCAATCCGTCACCAGCCCCTGCCAATTCCATCGCCGCAACCTAAGACCATCTCCAAACCTTCAAGCATTGCACGCCACGGTGACTCTAAAAACACATCCCGTTCTGTACTTCAGAATCCTTCGCAACTCCATAAAAAAGCTTTTTTGCGTAAAGACCCATCAAACCACTTAAGATTTCAACACTATACCCCTCTAGAAATCTTTAAATTAGAATAGTGCTCTCGAGGGACAACCCTATCCCCGAATTACTTTCACGATCACAACCTCTCCAGTTATCAAAACGTACGGAGCATTCAGCATGCGTTCTTTTTCGCCTTCGCAACTTTCGCGAGCGACCTGGATTAGTCGCTTCTCAGCTTTCGCTGTCGCGCTACTAGGTCTCTCTTCGACGTCCTTCGCTCAACTCCGAGCCACTCCGATCGAAGCGATTCGTAAACCAGAAGGCTTCGAAGTTGAGTTGCTTTATGAAGTTCCCATGGATCAACAAGGCTCTTGGGTTTGTCTTTGCGTCGACCCCAAAGGACGACTCATTACTTCCGATCAATACGGCAAGCTCTATCGTGTCACGCTCAATCAAAACGCTCAAGATGAAGATAAAGTTCAAGTCGAACAACTCGATGTCAATATCGGGATGGCACAAGGACTACTGTGCTTCGCCGATAGCCTCTACATCCATGTTAATGGCCAAGCTCCAGATGGCCCTGGCCTCTATCAACTGAAAGATACCAATGGCGACGATCAATACGACAGCATCAAGATGCTTGTTCCGACCAAAGGTGGTGGCGAGCACGGACAGCATGCGATCATCCCAGGTCCCGACGGTAAACTCTATTTCTGCGCAGGAAACCAAACTGACATTCCCGCGAAAATCGATCGATCCATGGTCCCAAGAAATTGGTCGGAAGATCACTTGGTCGGACGCATGCCCGATGCACGTGGGTTCATGAAAGATCGCCTGGCTCCGGGTGGTTTCGTCGCGAGAATGAATCCCGATGGATCCAATGTTGAGTTGATCGCCACCGGTTTCCGAAACGAATACGACATCGCGTTCAACCCTCTGGGTGAACTGATGACCTACGACGCAGACATGGAATGGGATGTTGGAACTCCATGGTATCGACCAACTCGTGTCAACCATGTCATCAGCGGCGCGGAATTCGGTTGGCGCAACGGTACAGGTAAATGGCCTGAATACTATGCTGACAGTTTCGGCGCTGTAGCCAACATCGGCCCCGGCTCTCCCACCGGTATCACTTTCGGCACCGGTGCAAAGTTTCCCGCCAAGTATCAACAAGCTCTGCTGATTAGCGACTGGAGCTACGGTGTTATCTACGCGGTCAAAATGCAACCCTTTGGCGCAACCTATCAAGGCACCGCCGAACCATTCATCTCCGCTTCGCCTCTTCCCGTCACCGACCTGGTCGTACATCCCGATGGTAATCTCTATTTCGCTATCGGCGGACGAAAGACTCAGTCAGCCCTCTATCGCGTCCGCTACACCGGTAACGAATCCACGGTAGCCGCTCAACCGCTCGACACACCCGAAGCCGCTAAAGCCCGCGAATTACGACACCAGCTCGAGAAATATCACAGCTACCAAGACCCCGCGGCAATCAAACTCGCTCTAGCAAATATCGGCAGCGATGATCGCGCAATCCGCTTTGCTGCTCGTATCGCCCTAGAGCACCAACCGGTTGATCAGTGGCGCAGCGAAGTCCTCGCGCAGAAAAATCCGCAAGCCATCATCACCGGTATCGTTGCCCTAACACGCTGTGGTCAGAAGTCCGATCAAGCCGAAGCATTACAAACTCTACGGCAACTGAACTGGAATGAACTCACTGAGACCCAAAAGCTGGAGCTTCTTCGAGCCTACAGCCTCTGCTTCACCCGTTTCGGAACTCCCGATGATGCAGCTCGGAAACTCGTCGTCGAACACTTAGATAGTCACTTCCCTTCCACGGTCAGTCTGCTCAACCGTGAACTCGCTGCTCTCCTGGTCTACGTCAAAGCCCCCAACATCATCTCTCGTGTTGTAAAACAACTGCGAACGGCCAGCGCCCAAGATGATCAGATCCACAACGCTTTCTGCCTGCGTGAAGCGACTGAAGGTTGGACCCTTGAAGATCGCGAAAGCTATCTCAAATGGTTCTTCGATGTTGCCAGCGCTCGTGGCGGTGCCTCCTTCGGCGGCTTCATTGCAAACATCCGAACTGTGGCTCTAAGCCATCTACCAGAAGATCAAAAAGCAGCTCTTGCAAAATGGATCGATCGATTACCCGAACCCGTTGATCCACTGACTGATCTCAAGCCACGAGCCCTCGTCAAAGAATGGAAGGTTGATGATTTGGCGGACGTAGCAGAGAAAGATCAACAGACTCGAAATTTTGAGAAGGGCCGAGAAATGTTCGCCGTAGCCCAATGCTACAAATGCCATCGCTTCGCAGGCCAAGGTGGAATACAAGGTCCAGATCTCACCGGTGCCGGAGGCCGTTTCTCGAATCGCGATTTATTGGTTTCAATCATCGAACCAAGCAAAGAAATAAGCGATCAATATCAATCGATTCAATTCCTGTTGGAGGATGACACAGTCGTCGTCGGACGAGTTGCCAACATGAATGCCAACGGGTTAAGCGTGATGACCAACATGCTCGACCCAGGCAACTTCACCAACATCCAACGCAAAGATATCGCTGAGATGAAACCTTCACCTCTGTCGCCGATGCCCAGCGGTTTGATCGATACGCTAACCCAAGAAGAGGTGCTAGATCTCATCGCCTATATCCGTAGTGGAGGCCGTCCCGATCACCCACTTTTCGGAAAGAAGACTGCCGCCAAGTAAATCGTACGACCAAACGGTATGCACCGACATCAAAAAGTTTTTCGGCAATTTGCGGCTAGTCTTATCGGCTTCCATCGGTAACTCCGATGAACTGAAATTACTACCGACCCGTTGAACACTAAAATGCTTTTCGGACGGTAACTCTCTAGAGTTGCCGTCCCTTTTTTTGCACCCAAACCACTCCCAAGATTTCGACAACCTCTTCCGGCTACATCGGCAGTTTCACGATAGCAGGCAGTAACAAGCTTTTACTTAATTCGGGTGATACCTTTCCTGGGCTACTTTTTTCACAAGGAAAAATCAGCTTTTCCCTCGATAATCGAAAAAGAATCGCCTGTCCGCATGCTACTTAAGGGTAGAATTGTTACCATAAATCAAACGCGTCATCGCGAGCCCTCGCTCGTCGCCACGTCGAATTCAAACCAAGCGAGCCATGCTATGCAATATGCATTTCGATTAGCTGAATTGTTGGGACACACTCCCGATCGGCGCAAACGTCCCGGAACCATCAAAGCGATTGTGGAGTACACGGGCCTAGATCGGCATCAAGTCGCGGCGTTGTTGAAAAACGAAGCTAAGTATATTCCGATCGAGGCACTCTCTCGCCTATGCGATTACTTGGTCGAGCATGGCTACGCAACGGCCGACCAATTGCCTGGGGCCCTCTTCGCCGTTAAGCCTGAACACTTCTGGGAACTCCTGGCTCGTCGCAAACGACTGGAAATCTGTGTAGGCGTTCGTCGTCAAGACGCTGAAGATTCGCCAGGCACCGCTTGGGTTGTGGCTTCCGACTCCGTTTTGCTCGGTGAAGTACTCAATGGTGTATCGACCTTGGGAGGAACTTCCAAACACTTGCAAGGTTCCTCAAAACCGATGGGGCACTCGCGCGGACTTCCGCCTCATCCAGAACATCTCAAACAAAGCTTAGTATGGAGCCCCGGCCAAGTACCCGAACCAGAAGCTCGACAGCGAGCCGATGATACTTATCTCGAATTCTGCCAAACCGATGGCGATAAAGCTCTGGTATGTGTTGGCAGTGTTAAAAGCAATCCCGTTGTCGAATTGACACTCGCAGAAACATTCGGCGCTACTCCATTCCATAGCGAAGATAATGTCGAACATGCTCGCGATCGAAAGATTCCATTCTTTCTTCGCTATCGTGAAAGCGATCCTCATCCGCCATCCAACTCGGCCGGGCTTCGCTTAAGCAAGAATGACAAAACCGCCGAGCCTGGAATTTACTATGAACAAGAAGATGGCTCATGGGTTTACGCAGGTGGAAATAAGAAGGGGGAAGATGTTGCCTTGGTGTTCTACATCTATCGCGAATCACTTGGTCGCTTAGATATGGTACTCAGTGGCTTCTCTGGAAAAGCGACCCGATATTTAGCTCGAACGTTAGCGTCTCGAGCTGAAGACTTCTGGCCTCCAATATTCAGCGAGAATTATCTGCAAGTTGGCGCATTTATCGTGCAATACAAACAGTATGAAGATGCTGGAGAAGAAGGACCGACGGATATTCTACGCACCGACTTAGTAGCGTCGACCCATGTGATACCGATCCCAGCGGCCGCTATCGCTCGACGAATGAATCGGTAATTAATTGCCTTTCTAAATGCTTTCTACGGGGCGCCGGTGATGTCGCAGGTTTTCAATCTTGGGTGTTCTATTGGAAATACTCTAGTTTTAAACTCACCAGTGATCCTACCTCGGATAGCTACATGGATCGTCTTGATTTTTGTAATTTGCTTTCCGCAACTTACCTTTGGTGAAGATGCGACTTCGATCGAGACATCCAAACTGGAGTCAATCGATCAAGTCGTTAACCAATCTCTGCAGGCTGGGGAAATGGCAGGCTCAGTCGTCGCCATCTTACATCGAGATGAAATGGTCTTTCATCGCGCTTATGGCTTGCGCCAAGCCGAGCCACAACCGCTACCGATGCAACCAGATACTCTCTTCGATTTAGCTTCGATCACTAAGCCTGTTGCCACCGCTACAAGTATCATGATCTTAGTGGAACGCGGTGCGCTGAAGCTACAAGATAAGGTCAGCGACCATATTCCTGAATTTGGGAATAGTGGGAAGGAAAATGTAACAATTGAGCAATTGTTACTACACACCGGTGGACTCATTCCCGATAACGCATTATCCGACTACCAAGGATCTTTAGATGATATGGTGCAAAAGCTATATCAGCTCAAAGCCAGTTATTCACCCGGTCAGGATTTCCGTTATTCCGATGTTGGCTTTGAAATTCTCGGCTTATTGATTCAGCGAAAAACAGGACTTGATGTGAATCAATTTTCACAGCAAGAGATCTTCAAGCCACTGAAAATGTCTTCGACGACTTATCTTCCCGATGAATCGTTGCGGCAACGCGCGGCCGCGACCGAGAAGCGTGAAGGACGCTGGATGTTAGGAGAAGTCCATGACCCCAGAGCCTATGCGATGGGAGGTGTTGCGGGTCATGCTGGTCTCTTCAGTACGGCGGAGGATCTCGCGATCTATGCACGCATGATGCTTGGCAAAGGTTCTTACCAGGGCACTAAAATAATGGCTCCAGAGACGGTTCGTATGATGACCTCCGAGTATCAAGTTCCTCGCGGCAAACGCGGCTTAGGTTGGGATAAACGCTCCGGCTATTCCTCCAATCGCGGCGAGACAATGACGCGGTCGGCTTTTGGACATGGTGGCTTCACGGGCACGGCAATGTGGATCGATCCTGAACTGCAATTGGCTGTCATTTTTCTCAGCACCCGTTTGCATCCCGATGGAAAAGGAACCGTCAATCCGCTGGCGGGAGTTATCGGTACGATCGCTGCTAACGCCGTGCGACAAAACGAGACGACAGCAGCTAACGAAGATAGGAGCAGCGACGGGAGAAGCGACGTTTTATGCGGAATCGATGTCTTGCAACGCGATCAATTTAAGCAGTTGCAAGGGATGAACATCGGATTAATCACCAATCAAACCGGTGTCACTCGCGATGGTATCCCGACCGGAAAAGTGCTGAAGGATGCTAGTGGACTAACACTTAAAGCGATCTTCAGCCCTGAACATGGTATTCAAGGCAAACTCGATCAGTCCACGATCGCTGACGGAGTTGACGAAACGACGGGACTACCGATTTTCAGCCTGTATGGTGCGAATCGTGCTCCAACAGACAAGTCGCTCGAGGGTATCGATACGATCGTTTTTGACATCCAAGATATCGGAACACGCTTTTACACCTATGTCTCAACGATGGGGAATGCTCTTGAGGTCGCTTCAAAAAAAGGACTGCGCTTCGTCGTACTCGATCGCCCTAACCCGATCAATGGCGTCGACATCGGCGGCCCATTATTAGATGAGGGACAACAATCCTTTGTAGCCTATCACAATGTGCCATTGCGTCATGGAATGACGGCTGGTGAGCTTGCGAAAATGATCGTTGCGGAAAGGAAATGGGAAGTCAAACTTGATGTGATCGCTGTCGAGCAGTGGCGACGTGAGCAATACTTTGATCAGACAGGACTTTATTGGGTACGACCATCGCCCAATATGCGAACACTCAATCAAGCGATTCTCTATCCTGGAATTGGGCTCATCGAATTCAGTAATATTTCGGTCGGCCGCGGAACAGACACACCGTTTGAACGCGTTGGTGCCCCATGGCTTGATGCGAGACGACTCCTTAAGCGATTATCGACTTACGATTTGAAAGGCGTTTGTTTCGTACCGGAACGCTTCACTCCCTCATCGAGTAAATTTGAAAACCAGGAGTGTTTCGGCTTTCAGATTTTAGTGACAGACCGATCGGTTATTGATCCGCTGCGAGTCGGCTTGGCAATTGCCCACGCGCTTGCGAGAGAATATCCAGAGCAGTGGCAAGCGGCGCAGACCATCAAGCTACTTGGTTCCAAGTCTTTGCTGGAAGCGATTCTTCATGAAGAGGACTTTGAAAAGGTTTTCACTAAAGCGAATGAAAGCAATGAGTTGTTCCGATTGCGTCGTTCCCCGTTCTTGATCTACCGCTGAATTGGTCAACAAATTCAACCCTTGCTTTGCCCAAGGTCAGCGACGAATTCTTTAACGACTGATCTTTCCGTCAATCGCGGATTGACGTGAGGTCTGTGATTAAGCAAATATTGCTGAGCCTGCTCGGGTGACATCTGCCGATGTGCGATCAGGTAGCAGAGTGCGACGGTTGCGCTTCGGGCGCGCCCTGCCTTGCAGTGCACGTAGACCGCGCCGCCAGCATCAATCTGCTGTTTGATAAATGCGACACCCTGCTGGATCATTTTTAAAGTCGGAGGATGAAAGTCGACCGTGGGAAGATGCAGTTGCTCAATTCCTAGTTCACTGTATTGAGCGATCGGGCCAGGATATTCCTGGCACATATTTATCACGCCAGTGATACCTAGCTGGCGCAGTCGCTTGGCATCACTCGGCATAGGCATCGCCCCCAGCCATAGCCCATCATCGACTTGATCCCACCAGTGGCGGATTTTTAGAACTCGTCCTAATCCCCAGTTCCAAAGGAAAGTAGGCCAAAAAAGAAGGCGAGCTAACCAATCAGGTAAGTCGGGAAAAAAACCGATTCGCTTGCGTTGAGATGCGGCCAAGAGATTTCTTTCCAGTCAATAACAGTGACATTCACATGGACTATCGAAGCATCTTATCGAGTGCTAACAAGGCAATCCGCCAAGATGGTCGTTCGGAACTGTAAGTTTCCCACCAAGAGAGAATCTTATCGGTCAGATCATGTTCGGTAGGATTGGGAATGTGCCAAAGTTGGATCGCTCGCGAGATTTGTTCACGAGTGAAACTTGAGAGATCGAGTGACTGGGCCGCAAATAAAACAGGAGGCAACATGGCGAGACTCGCAATCCAAGGAAGTCTTCCACTGGCAACTAATTCACCGTGGCCAGGAGTCTCGGACTCAAGTTGCGAAAGTAACCAAGCTAACCTAAGGGTTTCAGGAAGCAGCGGATTTGGGTTGGTCAACACCGCTTCGATCCAAACATGATTGGACTGAAGCAGAACACCACCATGTCCACCAACTACAGGCAGCACAGGAATCACGATCGCCTTCTTGGCTAATAACGATGGCTCGCTTAACAAACCGATTTCTCGCAAGAGTCCTGGTCCGTAGGATTCCCAATTCTCTTGTAAAGGTTTGCAGCGAAGCGGTAGTTCCTGGGCTAGGTTAGGGAACTGGTCTGAAAAGATTTTCTCAAGCTGATTAATATCCGAGGCGAGTTTAGTAACGCTGTGGCTTGTTCGCTGTTCGGCGGAGACCGCTTTTGCCATAACGCGTTCCGCGAGCTGAATGTTATTCGCGTGTTCGCTGGATAGCCCGATGAGCCAATGCCAAAATCTTGCTGATCCGATCATCGATTGATCAGCGATCTCTTGAATACTATTGGCAGGTTTCGCAATCAGGTCCGCGATCTGTGGAGCGCTAAGAAGCGATCCACCTTCAGCCACGATTTCAGCTGCGTGCAAAGCGCTGGAAGAAACGCTAGGTTTCCATTCTAAGTGCATCGTTGGGACTCCTACTTCATCAAGATTTCGGCCAAGCGGGACTTGGGGAGGTCTAGTGGACAAAACGACGTTAATGAGAACCCCAAGAATGGTTGCTCCTCAACCAACGAGTATATGCGAAACGAGAGCTTTAGTTACTTTTATTTCCCATTTGGTCCTGGATCCAACGTTCAAGTTCTTGCCAATCGACCGGGGGAAGCTTGCAAAGATCGGGACGAAGTCGTACTGCATCGTGGATGTAGACGTGCTGGATTTCAGACTGTTTTTTGGGGGTGTTCCACAGGACCATGACACGGACGCATTTCTGCAAAGATCCCGGGACATCGATTTCGTAGCCGCATAGCAGTGGCACTTCCAGCCATCCCATCTGTCGAGCTGCGAGGGCCGGGAACTCAGCGTTAATGTCTTTGGTAACGGTGAATGTGGCGCTGGCAACATCTGCGGAGTCGATCTGATTGCGTCGAATCAGCAAAGCCATCATCTGGCGGGTCGCTTGAAGAATCGCTTCCTTCGTATTTTCCTGCACAGTGGTCGCACCACGCACACCTCGAACATAACCGCTCATTCCAGTCGCCCAAACCTAAAGGAAAGTTGTTACAATGACGGGTCGCACCCAGGATTGGCAGAAACGAAAGCCAAGGCCAGGGGTGGCGTATCCAAATACCGTTGAAAGTAGAACCCACCTTCCAGGCTGCAAGGAGTAGCTTTGCTTACCCTCGTAGCCAATTTGGGTGGGCGTCCAATTTTCTCGGTAAGCCTAAATATAGCACGTTTTCCGCCCCTCGGTGAGGCGGGAATTTGGGAGAGTTTCGGGGATGGCGGAAACGGAAAACATATCATCAGCAGAGTCCGAAGCGGGACAATATGCAATCCTCATCGTGGACAACGATCGGGCTCATGCACGCGCTATGACAGAAAGCCTTGAGCGAGTTGGTTACCGCTGTAGCGTTGCAACAAGCGGGCCCGAAGGGGTCCAGATGATCGAGCAGAACACCTACGATGTGGTGATTACCGACTTGGTGATGAATGATGTCGATGGTATGCAGTTGCTTGAGAAAGCTCGCAAAGTTTTACCAGACTGCGAAGTGATCATGGTGACCGGTCATGCGACGGTTCCCAAAGCCGTGGATGCGATGCAGCATGGCGCGTTCAACTTTTTAGAGAAACCGATAACTCCTGGCAGTCTTCGCGCGGTGACGGGCAAAGCGATTGAAGCGATTCGCTTGCGTCATAAGAATACGGAACTGCGACAAAGACTCGACGAGAAGTTCGGGTTCGAAGGAATCGTCTACGTAAGCGATCGAATGCAGCAAGTGATCGATCGTCTCAAGAGAATCGCACCTACCGATGCCACCGTATTGATCACTGGCGAGAGTGGCACCGGTAAAGAAATGATTGCTCAGGCTATCCATCAAAACAGTCCTCGCAAGGCGAAGCGAATGGTAGCACTCAATACACGAGCCGTTGCCGAGAACTTGGTTGAGAGCGAATTGTTCGGGCATATTAAAGGTGCCTACACAGATGCCGTGACAGATCGAGTCGGGGCCTTTGAATACGCTAACGGCGGCACATTGTTCCTCGATGAAGTCGGCGATATGCCGATGAGTACTCAAATCAAGTTGCTGCGTGTGCTTGAAGAACACAAGATAACTCGCGTTGGAGATAATCGACCGATCAAGGTCAATGTCCGTTTATTGTCTGCTACCAATCGCAGCCTAGAGCAACTTGTTAAAGAAGGTCTATTTCGTAATGACCTTTATTATCGACTCAAAGTTGTGACGGTGCACTTGCCTCCACTGAGAGAACGCCGTGATGACATCGTACCGCTGATGGATCATTTCAAGAAAATGTTCATCAAACGACATGGTAAATCGAACTGTAACTTCTCACCGGCGGTGACTCGAAGATTCTTCGGCTATGAATGGCCAGGAAATATTCGGCAACTGAGAAACTTTGTCGAGACGATGGTTGTCCTGGATACCGACGGAATTCTTGATCTTGACGATCTCCCACCTGAACTGCTCGAAGGAGAAGTTGGAACTGAGGTGACCTCAAGTCCGATCGACTCAGGTGCGATCTCTTCGGCATCGATAGGTTCTTCACTGTTGGGAAAGACGATGCATGATATCGAAAAATGGGCTATTCTCGAAACTCTTCAGATGACTGGAGGGAATCGTGAGGAAGCTGCTCGTATTTTGCAGATCGGCGCACGTACACTTTATCGCAAGTTGGACAAGTATCGTGAAGAAGAAGGTCATGCCCCGCGCGAGCGAGCGGGAGATGATATCGACGAGCACGAGGATGAATAAAGTCAGGATGTGATTTATGCCTACAATTCGACAACTACCACCAGCTTTAGTGAACAAAATTGCTGCTGGCGAAGTGATAGAACGCCCTGCGAGCGTCGTGAAGGAATTGCTGGAAAATAGCGTCGATGCTGGAGCGCGGCGAGTGGAACTAGCCGTCGAAAAAGGTGGGCTCGATTTAGTTCGGGTCAGTGATGATGGATGTGGAATTTCTATCGATCAACTCCCTCTCGCCGTTGCGAGTCATGCGACCAGCAAATTGATCACCGCCGACGATCTGTTCGATATCCACACGCTCGGTTTTCGAGGCGAAGCATTGGCCTCCATAGCGGAAATTAGCCATTTTGAAATGAGAAGCCGCACGAGAGAGTCGGATAGCGGAGCAATTTTGACGGTGCAAGGAGGCGAACTGACCGATCCAGTTCCAGCGGGTTTGCCAGTTGGCACCAGCATCTCGGTGCGACATCTTTTTTTCAACACGCCGGTTCGCAGAAAGTTTCTCAAGTCAGCTCAAACCGAAATGGGGCATGTTGTCGAAGCGTTTACCAGAATTGCTTTAGCCTATCCTCAAGTGCACATGGTCCTGTTAAGCAATGACAAGACGCTCTACGATCTGCCCCCTACCGATCGCTGGGCGGAACGAATCGCTGCTTTCTTTGGTGAAGAGGTCTCTGAGAATCTTATTCATGTTGAAAGCGAGGTCGACGATATCACGCTCCGCGGATTTGTTGGAGATCCTTCAGTTTCCCGCAGCAACAATCGCATGCAATACCTTTTCCTTAATGGTCGATGCATTCGAGATAGGGCGCTACAACACGCTTTGGGTGAAGCCTATCGAGGGCTATTAATGGTTGGGCGATTTCCTGTTTGCTTTCTTCGGTTGGATATGCCGGCGAAACTCGTTGACGTCAACGTGCATCCGACCAAAATGGAAGTACGTTTTCAGGACGGAGGACGCATCTACGGTCAGCTTTTGCAAACACTGCGTCATAAATTTCTGTCGACCGATCTAACAGCTAAAGTTTCTAGGCCAGCGGAAAGATCCAACGAGTTTTCTGCAGCAAATGATTCCGGCTTGGATGGAATAGCAGGTGGTAGTCGTCCAGGATCTAGCGCTGAGAATGGAACTTATAGCTCTCGACCAACAGATAATTCCTACCAACCTCAGGCTCGTTTACCCTTTCAAGAGATTCCTCCGTTTCGTCCCTTCGGTGAATCGCGAGCGCTAGTTACTCCGCAACCTGGAACTTCTCTGCAACCTGGAACTTCTCTGCGCAGTGGAACTTCGTTTTTAGGTCAAGACAATACTTCGTTCGGTAGCCCCAGGCCTTTTCCGGGCACCGATCGCTATTTCGGCAATAGTTTCACTCCAACTACAGATTCCCATCTCCCACCTGGCGCCGAGGCTTGGAGTGGTATCATTGGCGACACCGATCCTGAAGTTGCTCAGAGTGAAAAAATCGTACGTTCGGATCCACCGCAAACGGCACCTATTTCACATCTCGGTTTTCAGATTCATCAGCGCTACCTAGTCACACAAGATGAAGCTGGAATGGTTATCATCGATCAACATGCCTTGCACGAGCGAATACTCTATGAGCAAATTCGCCAAAAGGTTCTCGAAGGTCGACTCGAAACTCAGCAGTTGCTGGTACCGGAACCGGTAACATTGACTCCGGCTGAAGCAGCAGCTGCACTTGATGCCAAAGAGCTATTGCAGAAAGTAGGGATCCATGTTGAGCCCTTCGGAGGTGATACCGTTTTAGTCACGGCATACCCTGCCATGCTGCGTAAGTCTCGTCCGGCTGAGCTCCTCATTCAAGTTCTTGAAACCTGGCTTGGCGACGGTAAGCAACCCGAGAAGCGGGACTTGCTGGATCATGTTCTGCACATGATCGCCTGCAAAGCTGCGATCAAAGCAGGCGATCCCCTCGCGAGCGAGGAAATTACGGAACTACTTCAGCAGCGACATCACTTTCAGGATTCGCATCACTGCCCCCACGGTCGCCCAACAGCCTTGTTTTTTTCACGCGAACAACTGGATCGAATGTTTAAGCGGACGTAAGTTCGGTCACTATTCCCTAGCCGCAAAAAACCGCCCGAAAGTGTATTTTTAATTGGAGCGTAAAAAAACAGTATTGAGATGAGGTTAACCCGATGGTATAGTTCCCTTAAGAGGTAGTATCTTGCAGGGGGTCACTTAGCAGACGGTGACATGAATAAAACCATCACTGAATCCGCTGGTTCACGGGATCCAAGAGCCAAAATTTGGTGGATCGCTTACCCCAAATTTTCTCAGGATGGTCCTTTTACCATCGATGAGCTCAAAGCAAAGGTTCAAGCAAAAATTCTTGACGCCGATACACTCGTTTGGTGCCACGGCTGGAAAGATTGGAAACACGCCGAAGAGTGTGAAGAATTAGTTCCTTTACTTTCCTCTTCTTAAGTTCCATGCGGGATTGATTCTTTATCCAATCTGTCGTTACATCAAGCGACGTTAACAAGATGAAACCAAAGGTCAATTTGGTTTGCGCAACACGACTCGCTTTTGTTGTTCTAAAATCGCCATAGCCACGGATAATTTTTTGTAGCATCTTACCTGTGGGCTGTAATGACTTTTTTTCGCAGTTCTTGTGGTGTCCAACAACTTCCGCACGATCAAGTACTTGCATCTCAGCTGAATTACTGTGACAGTTTCATGTAGGAAATTTATCACGGGCCAACTCTTCCTTGGTTAGCTGCTAAGTCATCCATGAGAATCATGGCTCAATCGAATGGAGCGTAATACTCCAATGACACCGTCTCGGTAAGGCTCTTGTATCGCGACGATGAAATGAAGGATGAACTTAATGGACTTTGATCGTCGGCCGCTCGCAAATCCTGCGATGCTGTTACAACCGCAATCGTTTGCACATCCCGTTGGCCGCATCGCCATGCTGGAGACTCATATCTCCTGGGTCTACCTGACTGGTCGCTATGCATACAAAGTCAAAAAGCCCGTTGCTTTTCCTTTTCTTGATTACAGCACGTTGGTTTCACGACAGAGATTCTGCCAACTGGAGTTGGAGAGAAACAGAAAATGGGCTGGCGATCTCTACATCGATCTGGTTGGTTTGCATGGTGAGGAAGGGAATATCCGCATTGGAGAAGCTGAATCCCAGGTCGAATGGGCTATCCGTATGCATGAGTTCTCACAGGATGATTGCTTAGCCAACCTGGCCCAGAAGGGTCCTTTACCACAAGAGTGGATCGACGATCTCGCTGAGCATCTTGTCGAATCGCATCAGCAAGCAGAACCAGTGAAGCTAGATTCGGAGTATGGCAAGGCGGAATCTCTAAAGGATCAATTGATTCAGTGCTTTATCGATATCAACCATGCAGGTCAGCATCAATCAGAAGCGATCGATTGCGGCCGATTAGAGGCTTTGATTTTTCAGAAATTGGAAGCTTTAACGGACCTCTTAAAGGATCGTCGTACCGCAGGACGGGTACGGGAATGTCATGGTGACTTACACTTATCCAACCTGATCCGATGGAAAGGTAAAACAGTTGGCTTTGATGCAATCGAGTTCAATGCCGACTTTTATTGGATTGATGTGTGGAGCGAGGTCGCATTTACGATTATGGACCTTGATTCGCGCGGCCAGTATTTTGCCGCCTCGAGATTACTTAATCGTTATGCTGAGAATTCTGGCGACTATCAAGGCCTCGAATGCCTGACTGTGTATTTGACTTATCGAGCGATGGTACGAGCGAGAATTAACGCGCTACGCGTTATTCAAAATCCACCTCAGAGCGAAATTGCCAATGAAGCTCAATTAGAGATGATAAAATATCTGAAATTAGCAGAGGGATATTTTCGAGAAAGGCCCCTATGTATTTGGATCACGCACGGAGTGAGCGGTAGTGGTAAGTCGACTGGTATGCTGGGAGTGATCGATCGCGGACGCATGGTTCGGATACGTTCGGATGTTGAGAGAAAGCGATTGGCAGGTTTAGAGCCGCTCGATAAAGGCCCCGCTTCGATCTATACAACCGAGTTCTCTAAGGCTACCTATCAACGCTGCATCGAACTAAGCCGTCGAATTTTGAAAGCGGGTTATCCGGTAATCATCGATGCCACATTCCTAAAACGTTGGCAACGAGAACTGGTCTATCAGTTGGGAAATGAACTAAACATACCCGTTCATATCGCTCGATTTGAAGCGGAGCCAAATGAATTAATCTCAAGAGTAATGAATCGCAAAGGAGATGCATCGGATGCAACAGCAGAGGTAGTTTTGCGACAACTTTCTGAGCAGGAACCGTTGAGTGAGGAGGAGTTGCGATCGGTTGGCCATGCCGATGGAGAGTGTTCACACTACAATCCGCTCGAGCAACGAAATTTATAATCAGCCTTTATCGAAAGTCATCGACGATGGATGGTGCATGGAAACAACTAATCGAGTCCTCAGGTGCGGTAAGAGGCTTACTAGAAGCTCGACATCAACAGTTGGTGTTGGCAGAAAGTTGTACGGCGGGTTTGATCAGTGCTGCCCTTGCTCACTGGCCTGGCATATCGAATTGGTTATGTGGATCGGCAGCCGTCTATCAATCGCGCACCAAGCACCAGTGGCTAGGTATCGATGAAGCGATTCTTGAAGATCCCCAGCATGGACCGGTATCGCTCGCTGTCACCGAGAAACTGGCTCAAGCAGCTTTGGAGCATACACCACAAGCTACGATTGCAGCAGCCGTAACCGGACACCTTGGGCCAGGGGCCCCTGCAGAGCTTGACGGCTGCGCGTTTTTCGCCTTGGCCATGGTATCCGAGAAGGCGAATGGGAGCGGAGGTTTAACAGATCGTCAGGTACGGCTTTTGCGCAGCGATCGTTTTCAGCTTGCCGGCGATTGGAATAAAATCGATTTTTCTTCCTCTGAAAATGTGATCGCGTTACGACACCAAAGAATGATCGAAGCCGCTACGCACGTCCTACGGCAGATACAAATTGAGCTGCGATAAGAGAATCGATGGTTACCTCGTAGTGCTGCAGCTTTAGCGTTATGAAGAGATCATGAATTGTTATTTTTGTCCGAAGAAGTTAGCAGGGTGAGTAGGACGACGGAAAACAGAACCGCCATAATAGTACTCATCGCCATGAAGATACTTGCGATACGATTCAAGAGATTACTATCTGCTGAGGTGACTTAAAATGAAAATAAATCGACGCGAGCTGTTGCAGGGAAGTAGCGCTCTGGCAGCCGCCATGTGGCTTTCCGGAAAGTCCTGGGGTATTCAAAGAAAGAACATCGTGCTACCTGATAATCCATTCACTTTAGGAGTTGCTTCGGGTGACCCTTCGGAAGATGGTTTTGTTTTGTGGACTCGATTGGCTCCAAAGCCAACATCGGGTGGTGGCATGCCTCCAGAAAATGTGGTCGTGTCTTGGGAGCTATTAGCGGATACAGATACCATCGAAGTAATACAAAAGGGAAAATTCGTAGCGACACCTCAAATGGGTCATGCGGTTCATATTGAACTCGGTGGCTTACAACCGGATCGATGGTATCGATATCGATTTCATGCTGCGGGCTGGACGAGCCCCATCGGCAGAACAAGAACATTTCCAACCACGGAAAAGCTTCCCGATCGTCTGAAGTTTGCCTTTGCATCCTGCCAAAACTATGAGCAAGGTCTATTCACAGCTTATCAGCATATGGCGAAGCGAGATCTTGATTTGGTCATCCACTTAGGTGACTACATTTACGAGGGAGGTGTTAGCGCGAATCGAACACGACAGCACAATGGTCCCGAAACGATGACTGTCGACGATTACCGCAATCGCTATGCTCTTTACCGTACTGATGAGCATCTTCAGGCAAGCCATGCTGCGTTTCCTTGGCTTGTGACCTGGGATGATCACGAGTTTGATAACAATTACGCTGGCGATATTTCCGAGGAACTGAAAGTCGATAAAGATCTATTTTTGCAGAGAAGGGCTCATGCTTATAAGGTTTACTTTGAGCATATGCCACTGCGCAAGGTATCGATACCTGACGGTCCCAACATGCGGCTTTACCGAGCTTCTCCGTTTGGGAGATTAGCTAACTTTGCGATGCTTGATACAAGGCAATACCGAACCGACCAGCCCAACAATGACAAGCAAAGCGAATTGCGCGGTGACGTCTTTCGAGAAGATGCAACCTTGTTAGGCAAGCAACAGGAAGAGTGGCTGCAGGGAAATCTTAGCAGCTCGTCAGCCCTTTGGAATGTACTAGCTCAGCAGATTATGATGGCTCGGGTAGACCGGCGGCCTGGCGAGGGTACCGGCTACAGCATGGATCAGTGGTCTGGTTATGATGTTCCGCGACGAAGACTCCTAAGTTTCCTAGAACAGAAAAAGATCTCGAACCCTGTGGTGTTAACAGGTGACATACACTGCAACTGGGTGAATGACCTGAAGGTTGATTTCGATAACGAGAAGGCACCTATCGTAGCGACGGAATTCGTAGGAACATCCATTTCATCCGGCGGTGACGGTTCGGATGTGCTCGAGTCGACGGCGGCAACACTTGCTGAGAATCCATTCGTGAAATTCTTCAATGCGCAGCGAGGTTACGTTGAATGCACTGTAACTCCGCAGCAATGGCAAAGCGATTTCAAGATCGTTCCCTATGTGACTCGTCCAGGAGCGCCGCTTGAAAATCGAGCTTCATTTGTTGTGGAAGCAGGAATAGCTGGAGCTCAAAAAGCGAACGGTTAGAGAGCGACTGTTGATGTCTATCGAGTGCAGTGAACTCCTAGTTGGTAGATTAAAACATGTTGTAATCAGCATGAATCGATGGGTACAAACCGGTTCGCTAGACACTCGTCATCAGTAACCTCCTGAAGCCCAGTAAAATGCTGACGTATAGATCGCTTGAGCTAGTTCATAAAAAAATCCCGTGTCCGATGAGGTGATCGATCGGATACGGGATTCATTATTCTAACTTGAATTGTTGAACTTGGGGGCGTCTACTTTTTGTCGCTGATGCAATAAAGATGCTTGCTTGAGCGAACGAAGATTTCACCATTGCTGATGGCGGGTGAACCGCTGAAGTCTTCGCGATCCGAGGTGACTCGATTCACGCTGATCGACTCAAATTCCTTCGAAGCTTTGATGACATGCATATCACCGTTTCGTGTGACAAAATAAATTTTTCCATCGGCGATTACTGGTGAGCCATAATCCTGTCCACCTCTTCCACCGCCACCACCACCTGCTCCACCGCGACGACCTCCTGCATCATTCCCTCTGGCTGTATTTTCTGCGGCGTTGATGTTACCGGCGGGGAGTCGTGTTTGATAGATTTCTTTACCTGTTGCAGCATCAATGCAATTGGCGACTCGTCCAGCGAAAAAGTAGATTCGTCCGTCGTAGTAGATCGGAGTTGAGATGCGACTCGAATTACGTCCCTGCCATACGATATTCGTTTTGGTGACATCATCTTTGCCACCAGCGCGTACTGCGATAGAACCGCCTCCACGTCCTTCGATACCATAAACGATTCCATCGTGGGCGATAACGCTGGAGCAAAATGAATCGGTTTCCATCACTTCGCAAAACCAACGCAGTTTGCCCGTTGTTGGATCAAGTCCCCAGAATTCATAAGGAACTCCAATCACAAGATCTGTTTTCTGGTCATCGATGGGAACCAGGATAGGAGTTCCCCAGGTGCTATTGAGTCCTTCAGCTTCAGCTCGCCAAAGTTCTTTACCGTTTTCTGTGTCGAGTCCTACGATCGCTTGGCTTTCGGCAGATGCAGTAACAATGAGAATATTGTTGTAAAGAATGGGGCTACTGGACGAACCCCAGCGTCTTGGATCGAGTCCATCACCCAATTTAGTCTGCCACAGTTGATTACCATCGAGGTCGAAGGCGAGCGCACCACTTTTGCCAAAGAAAACGTAAACCTTTTTGCCATCAGAGACTGGGGTATGAGAGGCATAGCCATGTTCGGCGAACATTCCACCGTACTCGTCTTCAGGAAGAGCCGCAGAAACGCTTTTATCCCAAAGTATTTTGCCCGATGTCTTTTCGAAGCAAATCAAATGGCGTTTCAGATTCGCCTGATCCCCACCATCATCGCGATCGACTCCATATCCGCTCCAGCAAGTTACAAACACCTTGTCGCCGACAATGATTGGAGATGAAGATCCAGGTCCAGGCAGTGCCGTTTTCCACTTCAGATTTTCGGTGTCACTCCATTTGGTTGGCGTGGCAGCGGCTTCCGTGGAGACGCCAGATCCATCAGGTCCGCGGAACCGCGTCCAAGCATCCTCGGCGTTTAACGACTGAAAACCGCCGATCGAGCCCAATAATCCTACGCCGAGGGGGTAAAACCAGGACTTTAAAAGCTGACGCATTGGAGAAACTCCATTATGATAGATAAGTTAAGTGGTTCTGGCAGAGAACCAGCACGGCAAACCCTAGTAGGGTTGAAGAGTTCCGGTCTTTTTACAAAAAACAGCAACCGAGGTCGAACTCTCACAATACCAACATGGACTTGAGAGCTTGCACAAAAGTCACCATACAGGTTTCCCTCCCCACTGCCTACCTAAATCGATAGAGAATTTTTAATGATACTTCTTTGTTCCTTCGAACACTGGTTAGCCACTCTGCAGCGAAATTCGATTCAAGTTATGGTCATGCAAGGAAGGCTTCTTCCCATTAAACATGCCGTGGTGACATGCTGTATTTGCCTAGCGTTATCAATCGCATGTTTGAACTATGGTTCCGCTCACGGGGAGGAGCCGGTTGACTTTGCTCACAAAGTTGTACCGCTGCTGAAAAAGCATTGTGCCCAGTGTCATATGGGGACACAGAAAAAAGGTGGACTATCAATGAACACTCGCGAGGATCTAATCGCGGGTGGTGAGTCGGGTATCAAGATGCTTCCGGAAAATGGTTCTGCCGGCGAAATCATTTCGCGCGTGACTTCGTCGGATCCTGATCTTCGTATGCCTCCCGAAGGAGAAGCGGTTCCTGCGGATGCGATTGCAGTGCTGAAGCAATGGGTCGACGTGGGAGCGCCATGGGAAAGTGGCTTCACTTTTGGTGCTCGCGATTACGAACCACCGCTACTTCCTCGCCGTCCCGCATTACCCGAAGCACATCAAGCGAATCGACCACACCCTATCGACCGAATTCTTGATACGGATCGAATCAAGAGAAATCTTGATGTGGTACCTACCATCTCTGATGAAAGATTTGTGCGCAGGGCGTATCTCGATTTGGTGGGCTTGCTCCCTACTCCTGAACAAACGGCGGAGTACGTCAACGATACCGCTGTAGATAAACGCGAGAAGTTGATTCGGCAACTTCTGTCACGAGAAATCGATTACGCGGAGCATTGGTTGACATTTTGGAACGATTTGCTGCGCAACGATTACTCCGGAACCGGCTTTATTACCGGTGGTCGACAGCAGATTTCAAAGTGGCTCTATGAATCGCTGGTGGTCAACAAGCCTTACAACGTGATGGCTCAAGAATTAATCGCACCTCCTTCCGGAGAGAGTGCTGGTTTTGGGATGGGAATTCGTTGGAGAGGCGAAGTTAGCGCAGGGCAAACAGTTGAAATACAATTTGCTCAAAATGTTGGGCAAGCGTTTTTAGGGATCAATCTCAAATGTGCATCCTGTCATGATAGTTTCATCGACCGCTGGACTCTCAAAGATGCCTATGGCTTAGCAGCTATCTACTCCAACACTCCTTTGGAAATCCATCGCTGCGATAAGCCGATCGGACAGCAGGCAAAGGCGGCATGGCTCTTTCCGGAAATTGGAAATATCAGCGCTGACTCGCCACAACCCGAACGACTCAAGCAGTTAGCTGCTTTAATGACTCAGGCGGACAATGGTCGATTTGCGCGAACGATCGTCAATCGCTTATGGCATCGCTTGATGGGCTATGGCGTAGTGCATCCAGTGGACGCAATGCAGAGTAAACCGTGGAACGAAGACTTGCTCGATTATCTCGCCGTCGAACTGGTTGACCGTAAATATGATCTCAAGGAGGTGATTTACCTCATCACGTCTTCCGAAGCTTATCGTAGCGAGAGCGAAGTTCTTAAAGAAAAAGCGACTCAGGAATCGTATTTCTATGCTGGTTCACGGGCGAAAAGAATGACAGCCGAACAGTTTGTCGACACGGTCTGGCAATTGACGGGTGCAGCTCCAACAGCCTTCGATGCCCCAGTTTTACGGGGAAAACCAGGCGAACTTGCCTCGAGCGTAGGAAAGCTTGAAGGGAAGTGGATCTGGACGACATCAGCGACCAAGCAACCGGGCCCAGCGGCTGGCGAGAAAATCGCTTTTAGAAAGACATTTGAGGTGAAAGGTTCTCTCAAGAAAGCGGTTGCTGTCGTTAGCTGCGATAACGAATACAAGTTGTGGATCAATGGCCGCTTGGCTGCCGAAGATAATAATTGGGAAACGGTCGAATTGCTCGATCTGATGCCAATGCTGAAAGAGGGTGAAAACGAAATTGTGGTGCTCGGAGTGAATGCGGGAAGTGGACCCAACCCGGCAGCGCTTTATTTTGAAGCCGTCTTGGAAGGGGATTCCGGTATTCAGCGAGTCGCCTCCGATACACAATGGAAAGTAACTACATCGCTCCCAGGGACAGATGGCAAAATCACAGCAGGTGATGGCGACTGGCAAGCTGCTGTTGAAGCTCCCGGCCCCTGGGGGGCAAGACTCAATGGCGAGATGACTCAGAGCTTGTCGAGAGGATTACTCGTTGGAAGTAAGATGGTACGAGCTTCCTTGGTCAAAGCAGATTTCTTGATGAGGAGCTTAGGTCGTCCGAATCGCGATCAGATTGTCAGCATGCGGCCAACAGAACTTACACAACTTGAAGCAATGGATCTATCCAATGGTCAAACACTTGCGGATTGGTTGCAGCGTGGTGCGAGAAAATGGCATCAGGATTTTACCGGTCGCAATGCCAAGAATGATTCGGAGAGCATTGCGGAGGAGCTCTATCAATTTGCTTTGAGCAGATCTCCCACTTCAGACGAAAAGAAAGCGGTCACCGAGTTGATCGGAGAGAAGTTAGAGGTTGAAGATTTAGAAGATATGCTGTGGGCGATCATCATGTTGCCCGAGTTTCAATACGTACGCTAATTCATTAGTCGATAGAGATATAATAGAGCTAAGAAGGTTAGTTATGCTGAATTACGAAGCGGATCCAACGGCGCCTCGAGGTGAGGTTCGTCGCGACTTTCTTAAGAAGCTTGCTATGGCATCTGCCGCTGCTCTTGCTGCTGGCGAGCCCAAGCAGATGTGGGCGCTAGACGATGGCACAAAAATCGTAAACCCGAAGGCTAAAGCTGATTCAATCATCGTGCTTTGGATGGGCGGGGGAATGGGAGCTCCCGATACTTTTGATCCGAAACGCTACGAACCATTCGAAGTTGGTAAGCCCGTCGCGCAAGTGCTCAGCACTTTTCCTTCGATCAAGACCGTCGTTGATAACATCGAGATTAGCGAAGGACTAGACAATATCGCTAAGGTTATGGATCGTGCGACGTTGATACGCTCTCACATTCAGCCTGACCTCGGAAGTATTCTTCATTCGCGGCATCAGTATCATTGGCACACAGGATATGTACCACCACAAACTGTAGCATGTCCACATATCGGCTCATGGATTGCCAAAGTGTTGGGGCCGAACAACCCGGTGATCCCACCCTTTATCAACATCGGCCAGCGTCTTGAAGGTGTTGGTGAGCAGGAAGAATTAAAAGCGTTTACGACCGCCGGTTTTTTCGGCAGCGAATACGCTCCGATGAATTTGCCTTTTCCAGAAGAAGCTTCCGTATCCGTTCGGCCTCCTAAGGGAATGGAAATGGGACGATTTCAGAACCGCTACAAATTTTATCGCAAGTTAGTCGACAGCAATCCGCAGCGTGAACAGATGAGCGACTTCCAGCGCGATTCGATGATTCGTTCGATGGAAGGTGCCTATCGACTGCTTGAATCTAAAGAACGCGAAGCGTTTGATATCTCGCTAGAGCCTCGCGAAAGCTATGAGAAATACGATACCGGACGATTTGGGCGAGGTTGTTTGCTCGCTCGTCGCCTTGTCGAAGCCGGTGCGCGTTATGTCGAGGTAACTACGGAATATGTCCCATTCTTGCACTGGGATACGCACGCTGATGGGCATACGACCTTAGCTCGTATGAAGTCAGAAATCGATCGGCCGATTGCACAGCTCATCTTGGATCTTGAATCGCGTGGGTTGCTGGATCGAACACTGGTCGTACTAGCCAGTGAGTTCAGTCGCGATATGCTCATGGAAGGTCAGCCAGGATCCAATGCTGCCGACCAAGCTGAGAAGGTCGAAAAATTTGTCGAGATGAAGCATTACGGCCTACACCGCCATTTCACGGGCGGTTCAAGTGTTGTCATGTGGGGTGGTGGAGTTAAGAAAGGTTTTCTCTACGGGAAGACGGCTCCAGAACGTCCTTTGATCGCAATCGAAAACCCAATAACGGTTACAGACTTACACGCGACTTTGATGCACGCGATGGGTATCAGTCCTAAGACAGTTTTCGACATCGAGAAGCGTCCCTTCTACATCACCGAAGATGGCAAGGGAGAACCTCGCCTGGAATTGTTCGCTTAAGAGGTCGAGTGAGGATTTCTGGATACGCCGTTCGGATACGCGGTCGAGAATCTCATTCGCATGAAACGGATACGATGACAAACTATTCGGTGAGAATCCGAAAGTCTACGGAGTGACAAGGGATGACTGGGATAAGATTACCCCGCCGAAAGATATTGCTAGGAGCGGGAGTGGCGTTCTTGGCCTCTCCTTGGCTGCGCCCTCTTAAAGCGGATGAGGTTACACTGCCACCAGACGCAGTCCGATTTCGACCTGAGATCGAACCTCTAGTTCGTTTAATGGAAGAGACACCCCGTGAAAAGTTATTTCGCGAAATAGCAATTCTGATACGCCAAGGGACCAATTATTCCGAACTGCTAGCAGCCACTCTGCTAGCTGGAATCCGTAACGTTCAACCACGACCCGATGTGGGATTTAAATTTCATTGCGTTATGGTGATCCATGCGGCGCACCAAGCTACGTTGGCTGCGCGCGACGAGCATCGATGGTTTCCTCTGTTTTGGTCGATGGACTATTTCAAGCGTTGCCAAGAACAGGATCGTGCCGAAGGCGAATGGACGATGCGGCAGGTAAATCGTGGCAATCTCGCAAAAGAGAAAGCGTTCAAACAACTGCAGGAATCACTTGAAAAATGGGATGTCGAGAAAGCCGACGCATCCGCTGCGATCGCAGCCGAGACCGTCTCGTCCTCGCAATTACTTGATCTATTCGCGCGATACGGAGCCAGAGACTTCCGAAATATTGGTCACAAAGCGATATGGGTTGCTGGAGCTTTTCGCACTCTTGAAGCGATCGGCTGGGAACACGCCGAGCCCGTCTTGCGAAGTCTCGCCTATGCGTTGCTTAATCACAATGGCGAACCGAACCCCTCAGAAAATGATTTACCAGCTGATCGATCGGGGCGGGCCAATCTCGAACGAGCCAGAAAAATGCCTAGCGGCGAGTTGGCGGCAGCCAGTGATGAGGAACTGGTCAAGGAATGGATTCAAGCAGCTCGCGTCGAAAGCCCAGATGGGCTCGGCGAGCTGACGATGACGGCACTGCATCGAAAAGCGAGCACGCGATCGATCTTCGATGCGATTCAATGTTCAGCAGCGGAAATGGTGATGCGGCAACCAGCCATCGTTCCCCTGCACGCGATCACCAGCACGAATGCATTGCATTATTTGTATCGCAGCGTGAGCGAAGAGGGACTCAGGCGCTGGCTGCTGTTGCAGAACGCTTCTTTCATAGGGCATTTCAGAGAGTCCGCAGGTAAACGAGCTTCTCTAAGCGATGCGAATCTTTTGGAATTGCAAGCGACAGAGCAAGCTGTACAGGATCCAAATCAGATATTCGAGCATTTAAGCACCGATCGGAAACTTGCGAGCGCAGAGATTCTCAGTTACCTGAAAGCGGGTGGCGACGAAAACGCTTTGTTACGTCATTCGCGAGAATTGATTTTCCTGAAAGGAACCGATTCTCACGATTACAAATACAGTTCTGCGATTTTCGAGGAATATAAATACTGTTCCCCGCGCTGGCGATCTGAGTTACTCGCCGCTGGTAGCCACCTGCTCACCAGCAGCAAAGAAGCAGACAACGGACTTAAGGAACGAATCGCGGAAGCTTTTTCTTAGTTTTTGGTCTGGTGATTTCAGATAATAACTTTCGAGAACCTCACTTCGAAATTCGTGTATGACGGTGAGTTCTTGGAGTAAAGATTGGAGTCAACTAAGCCATCTTGAGTTTAGATAACTCTCGGCTTCCGATCTCTAGTGAAGATTAGGTAAAGCGGAATGCCGCAGGCTATAAGAACGAGTCCTGCGAGTGATTCGACAGGGCGATTGAGCAGAGTGTTGACAAGTAACCAAATCGCCACGCCGATGAAAACCAAAGGCACAAAGGGATATCCTAGGGTTCGGTAAGGCCTGTCTGCATTCGGCATCTTTCTTCGCAGAACAAAGATCGATGATGTGACTAGGCCGTAGAAGATCCATGATGCAAAGACGACGTAGTCCGTGAGTTGGTCAAATGTTCCTGAGATAGCCAGTACGCTGGCCCACACAGCCTGTAGCAAAATCGAATAGACGGGTACTCGGGTCTTCGCGTGTAGTTCCTTCGCTTTATCAAAAAAGAGACCATCGACCGCCATGGCATAGGGGACGCGCGCTGCAGTGAGAATGGAACCATTAATGGCTCCCATTGCAGAGAGAATAAAAGCGATCGATATCAGCTTTCCACCATCCTCACCAAATGCCGTTTGCGCAGCTTTAGTTGCAACCGGCAAGGCATCACGATATTTCGTTGAGTTCGCATTGAGAATATTGCCGAAGTCGAGAGCGTAGAAGTAAGCGAGATTGGTCAGGCAGTAGATGAACATAACCGCAACCATTCCAAAGATGAGTGCTCTCGGAACATTGCGACCAGGGTTACTCACTTCTCCTGCCGCCATAGGCATATTGTTCCAGCCATCGTAGGCCCAGAGTGCCGCCAGCATAGCCATGCCGAATGCTGAAGCACCACTCCAGTTGGATTGATCAGAGGGAGTCTGCAAGTGAGACCAACTTGCGTTCTTTGAAAACAAGAACACACCAATAACTAAGAAGGCGATCCCCGCGATCTTAAGCAACGTTAGAAACGATTGAACTTTGCCTCCCAATGACACGGCTAAGCAATTGATGATTGAAAAGCACATGATGAGAGATACGGCAACCACTTGCTTGACGCCGAACTGCCAATCTATTTTTTGGTATAAGAGCGTGAATTCCGCTTCGGCCCAAACCGCATTCATCGGAAAAATTGCCGACAGAAATGTGGCCAATCCAACTCCTAGGATGGCAATCGATCCCGATGATGCTACGACAACTCGCATCCATCCGTAGAGAAAAGCAAACAGATCGCCATAAGCGTGGCGCAAGTACACATACTCGCCACCCGCATGTGGCAACATGGCTCCCAATTCAGCGTAGGTCAGGGCTCCTGCAAGCGAAAGCAAACCCGCTGCAACCCAAGCAGTGAGAACCATGGTGGGTGATCCAGCGTCCTGGGCCATTACGCTAGTTTTGAGAAATACCCCGGTACCAATCACGGTGCCTATCACAAGGGCGATAGTGTCGTAAAGCGTCAAGCCTCGAACAAGCTTTACATCTTTTTCCTGTTGCATCTTGTCTCACTTTGCTGCAAACAGACGAATCGACAACGGTCGCATTGTAACAGAAGCTCTCATATCAAGCATTCGGTTGCGTTTACCCGATAACAAAGGGGCTGATTGGACGATCATCTGAATTTCACTTTTCCAGCTCAGAAGCAGACTAGATCTCACTGGTAATCCATGGAGAGACAAAGTCACGATTCCTATTGAAGGAAAGGTAAAGCGGCCCTTTTTAGGGATCAATTGAGGGCTAATGTCCCAGCTTCCCCTTTTACCTCGGTGGTTGTTTCCACGCTTCCTATCAACCATAATCTCGTGCAGCTTATTGCGTAACCTAGCGATAGATCGATATCACCCTGCCTAGCAATTCTTTTCCTCGATTTCGAAATATTCGTTTCAAGCATTTTCTTTTTTCTGACTGCGCACCATGAGACATCCAATCTTTCTGGCCCTGCTGATCTTATCGTTCGCTCATCTGAGCAAACCAACAACTTCCGTTGTTGCTGCCGAGCGACCCAACTTCATATTCATTTACACCGATGATCAACGCTGGGATGCCCTTGGATGTGTACAGCGAGAGCAGGGTGACCAAGCACGCTTTCCTTGGCTTCAGTCGCCGAATTTAGATCGTTTGGCTTCCGAAGGAATCCGTTTTCGCAATGCCTTTGTCGTAACAGCGTTGTGCGCTCCAAGCCGAGCTGCGTTTCTAACGGGGCGTTATGGGCATCTCAACGGCATCATCGATAATCATTCACCCTTTAATGAAAATAGTGTTACACATGCATCGCTCATGCGAGCCGCCGGTTATCAGACTGCCTACATCGGTAAATGGCATATGGGAAGTCAAAATGGTCAGCGACCTGGTTTTGATTTTTCCGCAAGCTTTATTGGTCAAGGAGTCTACTTCGATTGTCCTATGGAAGTAAATGGTGTCAAAACCGAAAGCAAAGGCTGGGTTGATGATGTCTCTACGGACTACGCTATCGACTTTATTACCAAGAGCAAAGATAAACCGTTTTCACTTGTTTTAGGTTACAAAACTTGCCATGGTCCATTCACTCCACCTCCTCGGACCGAATCTTTGTATACAGATGCCGAAGCGCGCGCTGTCCCAAATCTAAGCAAGACTGCCATTTATCGACAAAACGCGGCAGCTCAAAATCCCACCAAACCATCTGCGGCGCCAAGCCAACCCGGTAAAACAAATCTCGGAATGTTTCGAGGTCTACATGCAATTGATGAAAACGTTGGAAAGCTGCTGACGACACTCGACCAACTAGGACTGACAGAGAACACAGTCGTGGTTTACTCCAGTGACAACGGCTATTATCTGGGTGAACATGGACTGGGTGATAAGCGATCTGCATACGAGGAATCGATGCGTGTACCGATGTTGATTCGCTATCCTAAGCTTATTAAGCCGAATCGAACCATCGACGAAATGGTTCTCAACATCGATCTTGCCCCAACCTGGTTGGAACTTGCTGGACTTCCAGTGCCTGCAGAGATGCAAGGACGTAGCTGGAAACCTCTCTTGTCTGAGACAGAGAGCGATAAGCCATGGCGCCAGTCTTTTCTTTACAACTACTTCCTGGAAAGAGGATTCCAGGTTCCAACCATCGCTGCAGTGCGCACAACGTCCGCTAAACTTGTCAAATATCCCGGGCATGAAGAGTGGACGGAGATGTTTGACCTGCAAAAAGATCCCTACGAAATCAACAATATCTACAATGACCCAAATCATCTAGAACTTCGCAAGAAGCTAGAGGCAGAGTACGAGCAACAAGTTGCTGCTACTGGGTATCGTATTCCTGATTTTGCTGATGAGAAAAAACCTGCGGCCCCGGTTGTATCCAGCGGCCCTCGTGAATTCATCAACGGTGTTGTGCTGAAATACCGTTTCACCAAGGATGAGGGGCAGCGGACATTAGATGAAAGTCCGTTCAAAAATCATGGACGAGTGGTGGGCACGAAGCTTTCTGTTGGACAAAAAGGTAAGGCGGCGAGGCAATTTGATGGCAAAGGGCATATCGAAGTACCACTTTCCAGCAGTCTTGATCCAAGCCGCACTCCTTTTTCCATCACCGCTTCTATCATGGCGGAGGCTGATGGAATTATTTTGGCTCGTGGAGGCCAGTCGCTGGGATACGCTCTCCATATCGCCGATGGCAAGCCGACGTTTGCTTATCGCACTCTCTCGGGAATTACCACCATCGCATCGCCGAAAGCATGTATCGGTGAATGGACTACTGTCAAAGCTCGCGTGAGTGACAAGAAGACTTTACTTTTAGAAGTCAACGGACAGCAGGTGGCCGAAGCGCCTTTGAAAGATCTGATTCCTAGAAATCCTAATGATGGATTACAAATCGGAGCGGATCTAGGGAGTTTCGTTCTCGGTGAAGAGCGACCTTCTTTTCGAGGCCTGATGGAAAATGTTTCTATGCAGATGGGCAAAGAATAACGAGGATATCGCCATGACGATGACAAGATATTTACTAGCATTGCTGGCACTTCTTGTCTCTACGCCACTGTTGGCTGAGGAAAAACCGAAGACGAATTTTATCGTCTTTCTCGCCGACGACTTAGGATGGGGTGACTTGGCTTGTTACGGTAACCCCAAGATGAAAACACCGAACTTGGATGCATTTGCATCTCAAGGTCTTCGCTTCTCGCAGTGCTACTCAGCTTGTGGAGTTTGCTCCCCTTCGAGATCTGCGATACTCACAGGGCGAACACCCTATCGAAACGGAGTTTTCCGCTGGATTCCTGAGAAGCACGAATGCCATCTTCGCACCAGTGAAATCACTATGCCCAAGTTGTTACAGCAAAGTGGGTATCAAACTTGCCATGTCGGCAAATGGCATCTCAATGGCTTTTTCAATTCGCCCAAACATCCTCAGCCTAACGATCATGGTTTCGACCATTGGTTTGCGACACAAAACAATGCGGGCCCTTCGCATAAGAATCCTGTAAATTTTGTTCGTAATGGAGAACCCGTTGGGCAACTTGAAGGATATTCCTCATTGCTCGTTGTCGATGAGGCAATCGGATGGTTAAAGAACCGAGATCCTAATAAGCCTTTTTACCTTAATGTTTGGACGCACGAGCCACACTTGCCTATTGAATCTGATCCGCAGTTCCAAGCGTTGTATGACACCGATGACGTTGGCCTCAAGCAGCATCATGGAAATATTTCTCAACTCGATTACGCTTTCGGTCGACTGATTCAGGCGTTAGATGAATTGAAGCTTACAGACTCTACGTTCATCGTCTTTACTTCGGATAATGGTCCAGAAGGTACGGGGAAACCCGATCTTGAGAATCCAGGATCCCAGCAGGATCGAAATCGTGGTTCTACCGGAGGGCTTCGCGGACGCAAACGAGCAGATTTCGATGGTGGTATTCGCGTACCAGGTATCATTCGCTGGCCTAATCACATTGCCCCAGGTACCTCGAATAACACTCCGATTGTTGGAACCGATCTTTTTGCAACCATCCTTGAGATCGCAGGAATTCCTGCCCCAACGGATCGAACAATTGATGCGGTGAGTATTACACCACTATTTCGCAACGAGTCGATTCAGCGCAAACTTCCTATGTATTGGCGCACTCACATCTCTCCGCCCGAATGCCGTGTCGCTGCGCGAGTGGGCGATTGGAAGATCGTGGGAAATGTTGATATGACAAAATTCAAGTTATTCGATATGGCCAACGATCCGGAGGAAGCGAATGATCTTGCAGAGAAGGAGCCAGAGAAGCTTGCCGAGATGAAGAGTGTCCTACTTAAAATGGATAGCGAAGTTTTCGCTGAAGGGCCCGATTGGTGGAAGCGAGACACAGTCGACGATCAACCCAAAAAGAAGCCGACAAAGCAAAAATAGGATCAGATTTCTTTGTAGCTCATTGTTTAGCAAACGCTTCAAGAGTCGGCGACCGAGGAAGCAGATTGCTGCAGATAGGCAACGTAGGATTTCTTCCCACAACTAACTTTTACACGAGCAGTGTTGTGCAGAAACCTCCTTTCTAAGACCGCGAAGAAATAAACATTCGGGTTCTATGAAAAAAGTTGACGAACGATAGGCACAGCTTTATAACTACAGACTGTAGAACTACAAAGTGTAGGACTGGTAGCTCTCGGTGTATTGCTCAACATGCATCCCGTTACCGATGGATGCGAGGAAGGCGAGCGTTCTGAAGAGGCATCGATAAGCTTTGGCAGGTACCTTTGAAGCGATTCCTCGTATCGTTTACCTATCGTCGTACAAGAAGATTGCGATTTAGCTATGCCTCTGCGATTAACGGGCCAGCAATTGGCCGTCATGCGACTGTTGTGGGATTGCGGTGAGCTCACCGTTGCCGATGTGCAGGAGAGGCTTCATTCGTCTCCTAAGCCTGCATATAGCACGGTAGCAACCATCTTAGGGCGACTTGAAAAGCGAGGTTTGATTCAGCATCGTCAGGAAGATCGCACTTACTTTTATTCGGCGGCGGTATCAGAGACTGGAGTCGTCAAGGATTTCGTCGATCGCATTTTTGGTGGAAGCACTTCTGAGCTCGTAAGTCATTTATTAGATTCCAGAGATCTACCTCTCTCGGAACTGGATCGAATCAAACAGTTGATTCGTGATTATGAAAAAACCCGAAAGCCTTTGAAAGGCAAGTCGAGGAAGTGATGAACTGGATCGAATCGCTGTCCATCGGATGCTTCGCGTTTTTGCTGACTTACTCAGTGCTCTCGTCGATTGCTTGTTCGTTGTCATTGACCCTTACGAGTTCGAATATCATCCAAGATCCTCGCAAGAGAGTCCTTTATTTACGAGCCGCTTTGATACTTCCTTTAGTATTTGCGTGTGTTACTCCGTGGTTGGCCACTCGGTGGTCGCCCGTCGTTACGCTGTCTCTTCAGTCACCATTAAGAAGTCAAACAATTGAATATAGCAGTAATGCGGGGGCGTTGGCTGACGGAAGCCGTAGTATTGCTCAATCGGTAGAGGAAGGAGCTTTAGCTTCTGTGTTATCGGATGCAATAGAGGGAAATGCGACTGATGACGCTTTGATCCTGGGAACTAGTAATCGCGAGCCACAAGATAAGTCTCTGCGGACACTGGCTCTCGTCATTGTCACGGTTTGGTTGTTGGTTTCTGTCTATAAGTTGTTGACTCTAGTAGGTAGTGCTTACCAGCTTCAGGTCCTCGCCAGACAGGCTGTTCCATTTTCAAGCTCGACCGTCTTTGCAATGCTAAGGGCACTTCAGAAACAAGTAGTTTTTCCGAGAGAACTCTTGCTTTTGTCTTCCACGAATGTTCCTGGCCCTCAAGTATTCGGTATTTTTCGCCCCTGTATTCTTGTTCCGGGGGAATGGTTTACGGAATTGAGCGATAGCTCACAAAAAGCAGTTCTTGCTCATGAGCTCGCCCATGTGGTTCGTCAAGATCCTCTTTGGAATATGGTAAGTCAGCTTGTTCTAAGAGTAACTTGGTTTCAGCCACTGAATTATCAAATACATGTACGACTGAAAAGAGATGTTGAGCTTAGCGCTGATCGATGTGCTTCGGTACTGCTCGACAGTCCGAGCGATTTAGCGTGGTCGCTCGTGGAGATCGCTGAGCGATTCAAGTTACTCGGTTATTCTCAGGAAAAAAGTCCATTAGTCGCCAGTATCGCAACTCCAACCACCGTTTTCGAAGATCGTATTTCGGCACTTATATCGACCAATGCTACCGATCTTCGATTGAGTTCTACTCCCTACCGATCTTTTTGTTTATTAATGATGGCTTACGTGGTTCTGCTACTGGTCGCACCACGATTTCAAGCACCTCGTAATGAATTGTTTTATACTTTTTTGGAGACCTCTCAAATGCATCGCTTGATTATTCAGACTGGTATCGTGACCGGCCTCTTCCTCAGTCCCGTTGATGCTATGCAAAACTCTTCCTTTGCAATACAAGAGAGTAGAGAAGCTAAGGAAGAGGCAACCGCAATACCTGCGGATCTACGAGATTTCCGTGGCATGCTAATCGGTCAACTCGTCGAATGTGATATTGAACGTGGAACGTTTACGGTCAAGGTCGACTATGTCTCTCGTGTTTGGGAAAATAATAAAGCTAATGATCCAAGAGCGGCTGTCGGAAAAAAATTTATAGTCGATGGAGTAACTGGTAAGTGGTTAGATCAACTGATCCTGCTGCGACCGGGTGAAACTTTGGAGTTCGAAGCGCAGCATCGAAGTGGCGATACACTTACGTTTCCAGGCGAGTGGCTAAGAAAAGTTCCACCATTCAAGGCGGAGGATCATCCTGTTCCACCTGAAGGCTTTCGAGGATTCGCTGGCGTAGTGACAGGAACGATCCTAAGCAAAAACACTGAAAGCCATGAATTGATTTTGCGAATCGATACAGTAGAAAAATCCTTTGATCGAAGTCGTGCAAAGGAAGCTGATTCGGTCAAAGGCAAACCGATTGTACTGGCAGGTTTTTGGGGAAAGATGAATCAGGAGTTAGAAAAACTTGAAGCTGGCGAAAGGATTCGTGCTGGCGTTCTTCATCGAGTTCCTAAAAGTGATCACTTGACAGTTGCCGAGTTTGTAGAAGAAATTTCTGCCAATGAGAAACCTGACTCGCCGACAGGCGTAACGAATTCTCCAAGCGCCAAATCGGACAACGGCTTTCCTGAGGGTATGGAAGGATTTCGAGGCATTCTCCGCGGTAAACTCGTCAGCCGAGATGTCGAAAAGGGAGAATTGGTTATTCGCGCTGAAAAGACCACGCAGGTTTGGAAAGAGAATCGAGCGAAGGATACTGAAAGTTGTCGCGGACGGGAATTTCTCGTTAAGCGTATCTCCGGCAAATGGCTCGATGTACTTATTGGTTTAAAGTCAGGCGATACCATCGAGGTTGAGGCATTTCACAATGGCGGTCACCATTTAGATTTCGTGTCCGAGTGGCTCAAGAAGGTGGAGTAGATGATAAGCCGTCTCTACCGAGTATTATTTTGCATCGCGATTATCGTCTGTGCTGAGCCTTTGCTCCTGGGAGAGGAAGTAAGCTTGGTCAAGCCGGCAAGCGAGAGATTTCGTAATGAAATGACCGGCGAGATACCCGATTTCCAGCGTCATGTGATCCCACTGATTGGGCGATTGGGATGCAATACCCGTTCTTGCCATGGTTCTTTTCAGGGTCGCGGAGGGATGGCACTCTCCCTTTTCGGTTATGACTTTGAAGCGGATTTGAATGCTTTAACGGCGCAGGCCCAATCCGAGTCTTCTCGTCGGATCGACCAACAGAACCCCGCGGATAGTTTGGTCTTGTTAAAGGCAACGAATAGGATTGACCATGAAGGTGGAAAAAGGGTCGATCTTGATTCCTGGCAATTTCACTTGCTCAAGCGATGGATCGCGGCTGGCACGCCAGGTGTGCGTAGCAGTCGAAGTGTGAAAAGTCTTACGGTCGAGCCTAGTGAATTGAATTGGACCTCACTCGGTGAGAGCCGAACTATCCGCGTTGAAGCGATTTGGACCGACGGGGTTTGTGAGGATGTGACATGTTTGACCAGATTTCGCGTAAACGATGATTCCGTAGCATCCGTCGATAGCGATGGAGCTGTGACGGCAATCGGCCATGGTGATTCGCATCTGATCGCTTTCTATGACAATGCTGTGGCAGCGATACCCATCGTTGTTTCCAATCCAACCATTCCCACCGTCGCTTGGCCCAATGAAAAGCCTTCGTCGCAAATTGATGAATTCGTTAATGCGCGTCTCAAATCCCTGAAGCTGGTACCATCGGCTCTTTGTAACGATTCGGAGTTCATACGCCGAGCGAGCATCGATTTGACAGGAACCCTACCGCACCCAGACGAAGTTAAGGATTTTATTGCGGACAAGTCTGCTGATAAACGCGAGCGAAAAATCGACGAGCTTCTGCAGCGACCGGCTATGGCTGCTTGGTGGGCAAATAAATTATGCGATTTCACCGGCTGCAATCCGCAACAGCAAGCGGAGTTAGGACAGGAGTTTGCAGAGCAATGGTATATGTGGTTGTACGATCGGCTACGTGAAAATAAACCCTACGACGAGATCGTGGAGGGAATTTTCCTGTCGACTGGAAGGGAAGTGGGTGAGTCCTACAAGGAATATGCAGAAAAAACATCGGCCTATTTTCGGGAGAAGCAGCCTGAAGCTTTCAGTCAACGCTCGATGATGCAGCATTATTGGAGTCGACGTACACTGGAGAAACCGTCAGCTAAAGCACTAGCTGTTGCCCACAGCTTTCTCGGTATTCGCCTGCAATGTGCTGAATGCCATAAGCATCCATTCGATAGATGGACAAAAATGGATTTTCATCAATTCAGTCGGTTTTTTGAGGATATTCAGTACGGTGTTTCCCCAGACAGCAAGGAATCGTATCAGGAGCTGGCCAGTCGAGTTGGGTTACGGGTCGGAGATAAAGGTCAAGGAACTGCGATCAATCCCGAACAGCTTGCCAAGGCCAAGTCAGGAGAAACGATACCCTGGAGAGAAGTGTACCTGCGCCCTCGCCAGAAACCGATCACGCTGGAACTGCTCGGAGTCAAAGAAATTGAATTACAACCCAACGATGATCCGCGTCGAGCGATTATGGAGTGGATGCGATCTCCGGAGAACCCATGGTTTGCAAAAGCGATTGTCAATCGTGTGTGGGCCAGTTGCTTTCACGTTGGTATCGTCGATCCTTCAGATGACCTCAATCCTGCTAATCCTCCGTCGAATCCCGAACTTCTCGACTGGCTATCCTCTGAGTTTGTTCGTAAGGGATATGACCTTCGCTGGTTGCTGCGCGAGATCGCATTATCCAATACATGGCAGCGCAGTACGCGACCTAACGAAACCAATCTTCGAGATAAACGGAATTTCAGCCATATGCTTCCTCGTCGGCTTCCGGCAGAGGTGCTTTACGATAGTATGAAGCAGGTTTTATGTTCTACAGACAAGCAAAGCGATATTCGAGAGGACTTGCCTCGACGAGCTGTTGGTCATTTATCGATGCGAATGGCGGGTACGTATGCGATGCATGTTTTTGGAAAACCGGAACGCGCCGTTGCCTGTGACTGTGAGCGAGTGAATCAACCATCATTGCTTCAGTCGATCTTCCTGCAGAATGATCCCATGATCCATCTATTTCTCAATGAAAGCGGATGGCTAAAAGAACTACGCCTAGTAACAACTCCAAATGAGCAGGTTTTACGCCAGTGGATTACGGAGGCGTGGTTACGTGCCTATAGCCGAACACCGACTGCTGATGAAATGGATCGGTCCCTAAAGCATCTCTACCAAGCTCAGTCGCCTGTCGCTGGGATGGAGGATTTGGTGTGGAGTCTGTTCAATACCAAAGAATTCCTTCTCAATCATTGATTTGCTCGGAATTTGAAAATGGCAATCGTAAAAACGTATTCGTTGAATCGTCGTCAACTCCTCAAGCTTGGGGTTCTCGGGTCCGGTTTAGGACTTGGTGATTACTTCCGAGCGTTGAGCGCAGCAGAGCAGCCAAGTAACGAGCGATCTGCAGTTCTCGTTTTTCTTAAGGGTGGCCCCTCTCACCAGGATACTTTCGACTTAAAGCCGGATGCACCGGCAGAATTTCGAGGTGAGTTTCGTCCGATCCGTACCAACGTTGCTGGGATGGAAATATGTGAGCATCTTCCAAAGCTCGCAGGTTGCGCGGATCGTTTTTCAATCTTGCGAGGTATCACACACAATCTGGCCGATCACGAGATTGGCTCTAGTTATCTACTGACAGGTAATCGGCCCAATCCAACCCTTCAGTATCCGATGTATGGAAGCGTTGTAAGTCACCAATTGCCAGGCCGTGAAGACTTACCAAGTTTTGTTTCCATCGATCGACCTTTAGGCGGCCCTGGGTTTCTTGGCCCAGAGTACGGCCCTCTGTCGACCGGTGAGAAGCCGCAATACGGATTGCCATTTAGAGTTCGTGGAATTTCATTAGATGAAGGTGTGACGATTGAAAGGTATAGGTCTCGAGCGGAATTAGCGCGAGACCTCGACACATTTTATCAGGGCCTAGAGCAGATAGATGAGCAGGTTCGAAGTCTAGATAAATTTTCGAAGCAGGCTTTTGAGGTAATCAGTTCACCTCGCTGTCGTGATGCGATGGATCTGAGAATGGAAAGTGAGAAAGAGACGGCTCGTTTTGGAAAGCATGAATTCGGACAGTCCATGCTAATGACCTCACGGCTGATTGAAGCGGGGGTCCGCTTCGTTACGGTCATCCTTGAAGATTGGGATACACATCAAGATAACTTCAATACGCTCGCTGGACGATTACTTCCGCGACTGGATCAAGCATTGTTTGCCTTTTTCGAACGGATGAATCAGCGAGGTCTTCTCGACACAACCACCATCATGGTCACCGGTGAATTTGGACGCACTCCGCGTATTAACGGCAATGCAGGAAGAGATCACTGGGCGCGTGCAATGTGTGCCTTGGTTGGAGGGGCGGGTATTCAGATGGGGCAAGTCGTGGGTAAGACGAATGACAAAGCTGAAGAACCGACCGGTCAAGCATACACACCTGACGATCTGGCAGCGACGTTCTACAGTGCCATTGGTATCGATCCGAAAATGGAATTCGCGGCGAATATTGGTCGCCCTATTACGCTTGTCCGCGATGGCAACAAGATCGATGCATTGCTAAGTAAAGCCACTTAGTTGTTCTACCGATTGCAATTAACCTTAGCTTCGATGATCCTATCAAATTCGACTACTCTCGTTTCATCGAAGGCCGTATGCATGATTCAACGATCATGGTGATCGTTATTCGATGGGCAATCGACACGCTTTGAAAAGCGTTTTCTGCACGGTTAGGTCGTGCGCATAGCTGAAATCGGACTTCTTTTCACCGCGAATAATCTTGGCCATATCTGCCGCATCAGCAACATAACGCTCAAACTTTGCAAACGTGATGTCTTGATAACCCTTCTGATAGATACCTCGCGATTGCGTGAGTGCGAGTTGTACTTTAGGGTCGTCTAACGGCTGAATATGAAAAGTCCCCTCAGTTCCGCAGACAACGAAATGGCGTCGCGCGAATCCTTCGACCTCCTGCGCGCTAGACTTTACCGTTGCGATGGATCCAGGATACTCGAGTACGGCCAACATGTTGTCGACTAAGGAATCGTCCTGGCCACCAATGTGCTGAGCAAATGGAGTTACTCCCCTCGGTTCACCTAAAACGTCGATCACTAGATCGAGGATATGGGAGCCAAGTTCAAACATGATACCACCTGGGTACTCTGCCAATTCTCGCCGTACCGCGGCGTCCACGACCTTGCTCATCACGGTATGGATTTCAAATACCTCTCCTAACCAGCCTTGCTGAAGAAACTGTTTTAGCATCTGAATCGCGGGATTGTAGCGATACATGTAACCCAATTGCACAAGCAGGTTTTTCTTTTCAGCTGTGCTGAGAATCTCCGATAGTTTGCTCAAGGAGTCGCCAGCTGGTTTATCGATATGGATATGCATTCCAGCATCGATGCATGCCTCAGCAACCCCCAAACTATCTCGCACTTTGGTCTCAATTAAAACGGCTTGCAGTCCAGGTTCATTGAGCAGTTCCTCCTGGGACATCCATCGGAGATCGCGATAGGTTGGCTGATTGCCTAACCTTCCCTTAAGTTCGGTATTAGGTTCGACGATTCCAACGACTTCGTAATCGGGCGAAGCTCGATAGACGGAAAGCTTCGACGCATGTGCATGACCGATTCCTATTTGCCCAATTTTTATTTTAGGTTTTGTGCTGTTTACTGCCCGCGCAACGCCTGGGAGCATCGCAAGACCAGTGGTACTAGTTGCGAGAAAAGTTCTTCGCGATAACTCATTTTCCATTTCGATACTCTCTCTGAAAAGCTATGGCTTGCTCAAGTCGAGAAGTGCTGACCGATTGACCCCAATCGACGAACTCACTTTGCAATTAATTTTCTAGCATAAATAATGCTATTGGAGCAGCGTTGCTTCTACGAGCTCCTCTAAAGTAAACTCAGGGGAGTTGCTTGTCACTCTTTTTCTAACGGTTCCAACCGCTTCTGTATCCTCTTGATGAAATTCTCGCGGTTAGCCATAGGACTTAAACTATGAACAACAAATGTTTTGTTCGTATCACTACCTATGTGATTTTTTCGATGGTACTTTGCACCACTTGGGTTTCGCTGTCGAAAGTCGGTTTTTCCCAGGATGCCAAACCGAGTGTTGTAGTTCAAGGCTATAAGATCGTCGTTGAAGATCTACAGCGCACCGACGTGATGAAAATGGAGACAGAACTCAACCCGCTACGCGGCTTCAATGGTCAGGGCATGGAGGAATTCCTTCAAGCTTTGCAGCAAGCGGCAAATGGAGGGATACCAAACGGAGATGCAGGGCAGGTACCACCACCGAATCTCGGACTTGCTCTGCAAATTGAGTCAGGTGCTAAGAACAGACCAAAAAATAACACGCTTGTAGAGATTGTTGCACCACTCGCCGCTACCGACGATCAGGGCCAGCGACTCGACTCTCCCAATAATCCCTCTTTGGAAATTCATTTTCCACAATTTGAAAATGACAAAAAAGATGCTCGTTTTTTTTACTTTTATCAAAAGGATAGAAACGCGAAAACGATCGCGAAGTTAGAAGGGGAGTTGTCGGTGACACCGGGGAGAGTCGTTTCCGTTGAATTCAAAGGCCCGAAGTGGGTTAATCAATCGAGACGTCTAGGTCGAGATACATTTACGATTACAGCACTCGAGCAGAATAAAGATGCAACCATCGTGACGATGTCTTTGCCAATACTGCAAAAACCGATGCCGGATTTTAACAACCCGCAAGCGTTTCAGGCGGCTATGATGGAGAGTTTCGATGCGTTTCGGTTAGAGCTGGAAGATGATCAAGGAAAGATCTACAAACCTCGAAACTATTTCTCTGGTAATGGCTCAGCAATAAATCAGATGAATTCGAATTTCTCTTTTCAATTCGGTGGAGGTTTCTACAATCAAGGTGGAAATGTCCAGAAGCCTCAAAATAGCAATACCCGAATATTCAATCTCGCCTCTCTTCCACCTGATCGGCAAGTGAAGGCGATACGTATCACGATGACAGAAAAAAATGGTGATACTCGAAGGTTACCGTTTATCATTCAAGACATTCCGTTGCCTTAGTCACTCCATAAATGGTCGGGCTTACCGTCTCCAGTGTGCTTGATATAGCAGAGCCATGATCAAATATGATGCTACGTTTTAGCTACGATGTGACGCGAACCTGGGAAGAGAACTATCAGAACGGTCCTCTCCTTCCGGAAAAACGACCGATGATACCTGAGACGGGAAGAAAGTCTTTTCTCGGCCTCATGGTGAAAAGTCGTATTGGTATCTCGGCGGGCCTACTGCTCAATAGTCAATGGTTGCTCCCCTACGCAGAATGGGGATTTGATCTCCTGACGTACAAGACCGTGCGGTCTTCACAGCGAGCGAGCCATCCGTTGCCGAACTGGGTTTTTGTAGAAGATACCTCGCCGCCGCTGGGACCGGTCGTAGTCACAGATTGCGTTCCCGAAGATCCACGCGAAATCAGCTCTGCTGTTTGTTTCGGTATGCCATCAGCCGATCCTGAAATCTGGCGGCCAGACATTAAATTGATTCGCCATCGCCTAGCTGATGGTCAAGTGCTCATTGTATCGGTTGTAGCTTCACCTGATTCAACATCGACACTCGATGATATCGCAGAGGATTTTGCACTCTGCGCTCGATGGGCGGCGGAAGCTGGCGCTCACGTGATTGAAGCTAACCTCTCTTGTCCTAATGTCTGTTCAGCCGAGGGTTCGCTGTATCATGACGCAGTAGCCAGTCGGCTGATCGCCTCACGAATTCGAGATTCGATTCATGACGTTCCACTACTACTGAAGGTGAGTACTTTCCATAGTCGGGACGCTCAACGCGAATTCATGATGAGTGTGAACGGTGTTGCAAACGGTATCACCCTGGTCAATTGCATCTCGCGTCCGGTGCTAAATCGCGACGGTAATCCTGTGTTTGGGCCTGAATATCGAAATGCTGGAGTTCTTGGTCGGGCCATCCACCAACCGTCTGTAGATTTGGTTCGTCTGACCAGAGAGATTATCGAGCAAAACAATTTATCGCTGGAGATCGCGGCGGTCGGTGGTGTTGCTGGTGTCAAAGATATACAGGAGTTTTGGGACGCAGGGGCAGATGCGATCCTGTGCGGCTCTTCCCCTATGTATAACCCTAGCCTTGCCTATGAAATCAAGAAAAGTCATCCTGAGTGGTGATTAGGGATAGGGTCCCTGTCGTTGCCATCGATTCCGATTGCTGCATGACTCTGCCTCGTCGATCGGTTATCATCACGAGTGTTACTATGGCGTTGTCAGGTCGTAATGCTGTAGGCTTCGTAGCATTATCTTGGTCGACGAATTGGAATCAAATGATTCTTACCTCCCTCCTACTGTCCCACTTTTAAAAACCATGGAGATTCCGGATGACATCGAGAGTACTCTGCATCGGAATGCTTACCTTTGCCTTGTTCGTATTCAATGTTTCTGTAGCGGTACATGCCTTTCAGGATAACACTGCTACCTTTTCTGCGGGAGCGTCAAAGAGCAATATCACCCCGGAACTAGGTGGAGAGATCATTGGGGGATTCGCCGGAATACCTGCAAAGCATATCCATGATGAACTTCATGCTCGCTGTCTAGTTCTTGACGACGGCAAAACGAAACTAGCTCTGGTTGTTTGCGATCTGCTGGGAATCCATCGAAGCCTCAGTCTCGAGGCTCGGCGAATCATCCAGGAGACTACCGGTATACCTCCTGAGAATGTGATGATTTCCGCTACTCATACGCATTCGGCGATCAGTGCGATTTCGAATTCGGCGGAGGTTCGCAGCTATCAGTCCGACATGACTTTGAATGACTATCAGAAGTTTGTGGCTCGGCGAATCGCTGATGGTGTTCGGCGGGCGTTACAGCAGATGCGACCGGCGGAGATCGCCTTCGGTAGTGTGGATGTCCCGGAACATCTATTCAATCGAAGATGGTTCATGAAAGAGGGGACCGTTCCAGTAAATCCTTTTGGTAAAGTCGATCGCGTTAAGATGAATCCACCAGCCAACAGCCCCGATCTCGTTGAACCTGCTGGGCCGATCGATCCAACGCTTTCCTTCATCGCACTGCGCACTCCCGATGGAGAGTTTATTTCGCTTTATTCAGCCTACTCATTGCATTATGTGGGAGATGTCGGACCGGGGCATATATCGGCAGACTATTTCGCGATCTACTCAAATCTAGTCGAGCAGCAGCTTTCGAAACCCAACACGTATCCTCCATTCGTCGCGATGCTGGCCAATGGTACTAGCGGCGACGTAAACAACATACCTTTTGGCAAAACGAACACGAGACCCTCTCGTCCGGTCTATGGGCAAATGACTTATGTTGCATCAGATTTATCTACCAAGGTGTGTGAAGCAACGAAACAGCTTCAATGGAAAAAGGATCCAAAGTTAGGCGCTCGTTATAGAGAGCTTCCCCTGAAATGGCGCACGATAGAGCCTGAACTAGGAAAGTGGGCAGAGGAGACATTGGCGAAATCACCCAATCTCACGGGGACTGATTTGTCGGCGATCTATGCGCGCCGAGTAAAGCAACTATCCAATGCGAGCCCTGAAACAAAGGCGCCTGTACAAGTGCTGGCAATCGGGGATATCGCGATTGGTTGTTCACCATGTGAGACCTTTACCGAGATTGGACTTGAATATCGTAAGCAAAGTCCATTTTCAAATTCTTTTATGGTGGAGTTGGTCAATGGTTACTATGGATATCTACCAACGCAACGGCACTTCGAACTAGGTGGATACGAAACTTGGCCCGGCACTAATTGGCTGGAACCGGAAGCAGCCGACAAAATTTTGTCAGCGCTTTTGGAGATGACCAACGAGCTGAAATAGACCGGTGCAGAAGTTGTTTGGATCATTAATCCAATTCAATGTCGGGAATCAGCGCAGTCAATTCTGAATATACAAAGTCTCCGACAACGCAACGGATTTGCGCATGTCCAACCGCTTAGTGCTCCCATATTTTTGAGGTTTGGTAAACGTAAACGGGAAATCATCTATGATAACCTCATGCACTGTCAGCCTGTCGAATCGCTTGAAATCCTTTATGTCGCTGCGAACATGGTTGACGATTGGTGTCGTGTTATCGTTGGCTTTTGGTGTCGCTCAGAGTGCCAAAGCAGAAGATCTGGGATCGTTACTACTTCCACTGATTAAAGAGCATCGAGGTGAGGTGGGAATTGCGATCAAGAATCTGGAGACGGGGGAAACGTTTAAGCATCGCTCAGATGCTGTAATGCCGACTGCCAGCTTGATCAAACTACCTGTGCTGGTTGAACTCTATCGTCAATCTCTTGCTGGATCCGTATCACTTTCCAAGATGATCACCGTGCAGGAATCCGATAAAGTTCCTGGTTCAGGAATCCTGACGGATCACTTTAAGGCTGGAACGCAAATCCCTCTGGAAACGGCTGCACGATTGATGATCACATATTCGGACAATACAGCCACGAATTTGGTTTTAGATCAGATTGGATTGGCAAGCGTTGCCAAAACAATGGCTGAGTTGGGATTACCGGAAACTCAGATCCATGCAAAAGTATTTCGAAGGGATACTTCGATAGCTCCTGAGCGCAGTCAGAAGTATGGTTTGGGTAGCACCACCGCAGATGACATGCTGAATTTGTTGGAGCGAATTCACAAACGCGAGCTGATCTCTCCTGAATCTTGCGAGGCAATGCTGGCGCACCTAGCAACTTGCGATGACGACACCAAGTTGCGTCGAGCTTTACCGAAAGCGGTGAAGGCGTTTCATAAGACGGGAGCAGTTTCGGATTGCCGAACAGATGCGGGACTATTTAAGACGCCAGCAGGATGGGTCGCGATGGTTGTGTTGACTGCGAAGAATGAGGATCATCGATGGACCGAAGATAATGCAGCAGAAATTTTCTGCGGTAGTGTGGGTGATATCGCTTATCGTTGGTTCAATCCCCCCGGAACCCACGAGAGCACGGAGCCAAATGTTCTTCGATTGGGATCCAATGGCGAATTGGTGGAAGCGCTTCAGCGATCCCTCAATTCGCTTTTGGTGCCAACGCCCGGACTTTCTGTCGATGGTGATTATGGTCCGATGACCGAGAACGCCGTAAAGAAGTTTCAGGGGGAAAAGGGGCTTCCCGCAACGGGCGTTGTGGATGCCGCAACATGGAAGCAAATAGGCCCCATTCAATTGAAGCCTATTCGAGGGGAGAATAGCGAGCCAGCCGAAACATTACCTGATCCCACGGAGGCAGATTCGCTGGAGGGACGGCCCTTTGTATCGTGTAAATCGTGGATTATCGCGGAAGCTAGTGGTGGCCGAATCATTGACTCGTACGAAAGCGATAAGCCGCTTGAGATTGCCAGTACGACAAAAATGATGACCGCACTCTTGGTAGCTCGCTGGGCAGTTGAGCATCCTGAATCGTTGGATGAACGATTAGAGTTCTCAACGCGAGCTGATGAAACACCTGGCTCTTCAACTACGGTGCGGAAAGGAGAGTCTGTGACGGTGCTTGAAGCTCTCTATGGGCTGATGCTTCCATCCGGGAACGATGCTGCGACTGCCCTAGCAGAGCATTTTGGAAAGCGACTAGCGCCCGAGGAAAAGAAAGGTCAAGATCCATTACAAAGCTTTATTGATTCGATGAATCAAGAGGCAAGCAGACTCGGCATGACCGAGACTCAATTTCGTAATCCGCACGGAATGCCACATCCGGAGCACCGAAGTACTTGCAAAGATCTCGTTCGTCTTGCGCAGGAAATACTGCAATTACCATTGCTTAGAAAGGTTATCGCGACGCGGGAATTTCGCTGCGACGTGCAGAGCAAGGATGGCTATACTCGAAACCTCACGTGGCGGAATGGGAACGAATTACTTTCCCGTGGAGGATTCATCGGAATTAAAACGGGGACCACGGATAATGCGGGAGCTTGTTTGGTGTCCTGCAGTGTACGCGACGGAAAAGAGCTTATTGTAGTGGTGCTCGGTTCATCTGGTTCAGCGGCTCGTTACTCCGATTCACGAAATCTCCACCGCTGGGGCTGGTCGAGTCTACTCAAATAAGTCGGCGTCTCGTTAGCAGACCTAACCCTTTAGATTAGATCTTGTCTCTGTCCATCCATTTCTGCAGAGCCTCGTGACGATAGGATTCGAGTTCTTTGAGCATTTGGTCGACATCGGTCGCAGAAACGACCAGCGACCGATACTCGCTGCGCAGGAATTGCTCGGCAACAGCTTGATCGAAAAGGGCTAGAAGAGGATCGTAATAACCAGCGACATTTAGTATGCCGCAAGGTTTGTTATGTAGACCTAACTGGCTCCACGTAAGCACTTCGCATAATTCCTCAAAGGTGCCAAAGCCACCGGGCAAAGCGACAAAAGCATCTGCCAGGTCCGCCATTCGTGCTTTTCGTTCATGCATTGAGTTGACAATGATCATTTCCGTTAAGCCGAAGTGAGCCACTTCCTTATCGACGAGAAATTTGGGGATAACCCCAACAACTTCACCACCAGCTTTGATCGCTGCGTCAGCGACGATTCCCATCAAGCCAACGTTTCCGGCTCCATAGATGAGTCGCATACCTTGCTTAGCAATTGCTTGCCCCATGGCGGTTGCAGTTTCGCGATAGATCGCCTTGGATCCAGAACAAGAACCGCAAAAGACACATACCGACTTCATAGCAAACTCCGAAGTATTTCTTAGTGATCACCTGAAGCTACCTTCAACGTACGAACTCCTTTGGGTCAAGGAGTGAACACGATTGTTTGCAATTGATGACCGATCGAATATGATCGTAACGAAATTTTAATAAAGAGCCTATCCACAGTTGAGTGAAATACGGCTCGACCCATTGAATTCATCTTGTAAAGCAAGATAAACTCACGCTCAAACATGAAACTAAAAAACTTATTGGGTCGCTGACTTAAACACTTCTCGCTTTACGATTTGAAAAGGGATTCCGCGATGTTTTTGTCCCATAAGCATAAGTTTATTGCGGAATTTCTCGGGACTTTTGTATTGGTATTCACCGGCACTGGCGCGATCGTAGCCAATGAGGTATCCAAAGGAGCGATTACACATGTTGGTATCGCGTTGACATTTGGACTAGTTATTGTGACGCTTGCCTATTCCTTAGGGGAAATTTCCGGCTGCCATCTCAACCCAGCTGTAACATTGGGCTTTTTTGCCGCCAAACGTTTTGAAGCGAACCTGATCGCACCTTATATCATCAGTCAATGCGCCGGGGCGATAGCTGGAAGTCTTACGTTGCGATTGATGTTTCCAGCCGCAACTACACTCGGAGCGACACTTCCCTCGGGCAGTTCTGGCCAATCTTTCGTCATGGAGTTTATCCTCACTGCGATCCTGATGTTTGTCGTTTTATGCGTATCCACGGGATCGAAGGAAGTAGGAATTCTCGCGGGAGTCGCAGTCGGGTCATTGATCGGACTGGAAGCGATGTTTGCCGGACCGATTAGTGGGGCATCGATGAATCCGGCGAGATCGCTCGGCCCAGCTCTTGTTTCGATGAATATCAGTACGCTTTGGATTTATATATTTGCCCCAATTTTGGGCTCCTTCGCAGGTGTCGCTGCCCATTACTTGGTACAGGCCCCCAAAAATGAAGTTGCAGCAATGAAACAAGGAGAGCATTGATGAAAAGAGTCATCTTTGTATGTGTCGAGAATTCAAATCGCAGCCAGATGGCTGAGGCATTCGCTAAAATTCATGGCAATGGTAGAGTTGAATCATTCAGTTCAGGCTCTCGTCCATCGGGACGAATTAATCCCAAGGCGATCGAGGCGATGAAGGAGTTGGGATATGACCTTACTACTCATTCCTCGAAGGGGCTTGATCAATTCAATGGCAAGGAATTTGACGCAGCTATCACGATGGGATGTGGCGATGAGTGTCCGCTGGTGATTGCCAAACAACGCGTGGACTGGCAAATTCCAGATCCCAAGGAACTCCCACCAGAGGAGTTTCGCAAGGTGCGAAATTTGATCGAAGAGAAAGTAAAAGAACTATTAAGGTCTTTAGACTAGGCGATACGAGTCGATCAAGAGAGCAGCAACTTGTCATCGATTCGTAAAAAAGAAAACGGTTTCAAGGGAGTTCTTTGCGGGTGTTTCGGTGATGGCAAAAAAACAGGTAAGCGAAGAATCGTCCACAAAATGCTCTGAGTATCTCAAAGCGTTAGCAGATCCACTTCGATTGCAAATTGTTCGCGCGCTGCAAAACGGCCCAATGAGTGTGAGTGATCTGGCTCTATTATTAGAGTCAGATATTTCAACGATTTCGCATCACTTGCGAGTTATGTTCCATGCGGATCTCGTCGAGACCGAACGAGAGGGCAAGTTTATCTATTACAGCTTGAACACCGATTTTGTCAAGAAAAGCCGTATTCCGCATTCTTTTGATTTCGGGTGCTGCAGTTTTGACCTAAAGTCCTAAAGAGCCCTCTTGAAACACATCCTATCATTCGCAAGAATGTCAGAATGATTGTCGCTTTGGCCATTCGGGGCCTAGCGTTCTTTCTGGCGATGCCATCCCTTTGCTTCAATTGAATTGCGTATGGTCGGATCTAGGTCATGTATCCGACGGTAGATCCTTGAGTAAATAGTCGCATGCTTTGTCATGCAAGAGATTGATCATGGGCAGGTGACCGTAAGATCCTGCCGGCAAATCGTTTGTTTGCAGGAATACATTCTACGTTCTCGAGAGTTCTTTTTCGTTGAGATCAAGTCATGGCTAACGCTCCTCGCTTCATCATGATAGGTGGTTTTCTTGGTGCCGGGAAAACGACTACTATCGCGCGACTCGCTCATCGATTTCGCAGCGAAGGAAAGAACGTCGCGATTGTGACAAACGATCAAGCCAGCGACTTGGTTGATACTCTTTTGCTTCGCTCGCAGGGGTTCAGTGTAGGAGAAGTAGCGGGCTCTTGCTTCTGCTGTAACTTCAATGCCTTGACTGGTACTGTAGAGGCTCTCAGCGAGGACCAGCGCCCTGATATCGTACTGGCGGAACCGGTCGGTAGCTGTACCGATTTAGTTGCAACCGTGATACGTCCTCTCGAGCAAATCTACGATCAGCCGTTTGAGATTGCACCCTATGGAGTCATTATCAAGCCATCTCACGGTTTCAAGATTCTCAGCGGTGAGGGACAGCAGGGATTTTCTCCTAAAGCGGCTTATATCTTCCGAAAGCAAATCGAGGAAGCTGACTTCATCATTCTTAATCGAGTCGATGAGTTATCCTCTAGTCAGATCGAGCAATTAACTCATTTGTTAGCTAAAGAGTACCCTCACATTCCCGTAGTTCGTATGTCGGCTAAGTCGGGTGAGGGTTTCGATGCGTTATGCGAGTACCTTGATCAACAGGGATTGTTTGGTCAACGAGTTATGGAAGTGGACTACGAAATTTATGCTGAGGGAGAGGCTGAACTTGGATGGCTCAATTGCCAGGCCACGCTGAAATCAGCGGAGTCATTTGAGCTTGATAAGTTCTTGATGACATTGATCAGTCAGCTTCATCTGGAGTTCAAAGCGGTCGGAGCGGAAGTGGCTCACCTAAAGGCAATTGGTATGACCGATGGGGTTTATGCGGTGACAAATTTGGTGAGCAATTCAAGTGAAGCGACCTTATCGCTTCCGTCGAACTGGTCGGGTAGGAATGCCGATTTGGTTCTCAATGCTCGGGTAGCGTTGGCACCTGAAGAACTGGAGCAACTTGTTCGCAACAGCATTGCCAGTGTTTCTGGTGGCCATGGCATTACGGCCGATGTTCATGCTTTACAATGTTTTCGACCTGGTCGTCCCGTTCCTACTCATCGAATCAATCCATAATCCTCGTAGGGTGTATGCCGCGGTCCAAACTTGATTGGTAAAAACTAAAAGAACCTCTATCGCAGAGAAGCGGCCTATACCTTCTATCGATCGACCGCAAATACACCGTTTGCATTTAGTATCCCGGTGTCTTACCCCATACCCTCTTTCCGTACACAATTGCCTCTCCGTACAACTCGATCTTGATTCTTGCTCACTTAGGCTATCGCGCAGCGGAAGATGTGCGCACCCCATCGTCTCTTCTTACGGAGAATCGTTTGGATTGAAATGATCGAGGTAAAAGTCCATTCCCTGCGCATGGAATCCTGGGAAATTGTTATCGCCCAGACCAGCTTCGACATAGCCTGTTACGGTTCCGTTGGAATCGAACCAGATAGAAATTCGGCGATCCCAGAATAAGCAACATTTTCTGTGATGTGCGCGGGCGATATCGGAAGCCCATTGTTCAGCTTCCTGGAGTCCGTAGATATGCTCAGGGAGATCCTGTAACGCATAGATGCTTGGCATCAAGCGAATCAGGAGATAAGGTTTGGTGGATTCGTTACACCATTTCATCCATTTCTCAAACCAGACCTTGCGATCGCACTCAATCAAACGTTCGACTTCGGAGTATTTGACATCGAGAGCAGTAATGAGTTTTCCAAGAAGTTCTTTACTGATCGCCCCCGTGAGTTCAAAGGTACGGATTCTGCGGCCAGATTTTGCGAGATTGGTGCAGCCAGCTTCGGCAGCTAATTCGCCTGGCTTTAGACCTCGAGCATGACGCAACTGCTCAAAGTGACGCGAAAGATGAGTCGACATGGCAATCTCCGAATGCTCGCCAAAAGCTGGCAGGCGATTGATCGCCTAGCACCGCAGCTACCACATCACCACTCTCCACCCCCACCCGACAGGTGGGGCGGTAATCCACTAGAGGATCATCAAGTGATTCGAAATACTTCTGGCCCATGAATAGTAGACGATCAGAATAACCAAAAGGTTTCTCGATCGGGAATCTTTTAACGAGAATTCGTTTAATCCTTCGGTTTCATCGATTCGGCAAGATGCAATCGGGGGTGTTGTTTCGGAAGTAGATCAATGGCCAAAGGTAGAGTCATCGGCAAATGATTGCAGTTATTTTAGGGCAACAGAAAACCAAAGCTCAGCATCAAGCGACTTGCATCCTGTTCTGCTAAATCGCGGTTCATTCTCATGCCCCAAAGCAGTTCGCCACCAATAAATAGACTAGCAGTGGGTTGCCATATCAGATTCGTCGCCAGATATTGGGTTTGCTGGATACTATTGGCGGGCTGCAAAGCCGTGGTGTTTACATCACCTTTGCTGTAGGTCACGTTTGAACTCCAACGCTCATTCCATTGATGCGTCAGGCCGGCATACCAAGCATAGGTTTCCAAGGCGATTCCTTCGCCCGGACCAATCGGTGCCAGATCGGGTAGGTCACGATAACTCCCAATACCATTTCCCCATAAAATGCCACCATAGAGTCGATCGCGCGGAGTGAAGTCGAGCAAACCTGTTGTATTAATTCCTCCACCGTTAAATGGTATGACCTCTCTTCCGGACGGCTGAAAACCTATTCGTCTTGCCAATCCAGCAATCTGCAATTGAAAGCGCTCCCCTACTAGTCGTGCGCGAAGAATCGCATCGGGTAATGGACTACGAGGTACTCCTAATTCCAAAAACGGTTCTTCGATTGTCACCCGCGCATCTTCAATGGCTCCAGCAATGATCAAATGATCGTCGAGAAATTTTCTCGAATATCGCACCTGGGCCTGTCGCCTTCCGACACTTGCAACGTCGCCGACTAGATCCAAGGTATTCGGTAAGGCTGCACGATGCGTAAATGTTGTCCATGTCTGCCCAACAATGATATTTTCATATTCGCCATATGCATGTCTCAAACGAAATTGATTGTCATTGCCAAAGAAATCGCCTTCGACCATGATGCGAAGCGGTTTGCCCGTATCGGCGATCCATCTTGCATCGCAATTAAGTCGCGTTTGTCTCGCATGAAAACGTGTACTTGTCCATTGAGGCTCACCTATGGGAATCGTTACAGGATCAAAAGTATCTCTTGATTCGATCGCTCGAAAATCATGGATCAAGTCGGCCTTCACATATCCACCGATCTTCGCCGCCCAGCGGTCATTACGCAGCGTCAAGCCACTAAGGAAGTTTGCCGGAAAGTCGTTGAAATTGATCTGGCCTTGGGATACCACATCGGTTTCAGAAAATGCAGCATTGGTCGACATCCAATCTTCTTCGATTGGTGACATCCCCGAGTCGGGAGAAGATGAACCAGATATCTCCCCCGAAGTACTATTGCTATTCGTAGCAGGACTTCCTATTGAGTCCGATTCGGTTTGATCATTTTCCGATGAAGATGGAACTTGCTTCGCATCTTGATTATTGACTGCTTCACGCACCACAGGTGCATCTTGCGACATCAACGATGCGGAGGCTAAATCGACTTGCGAATCACTCTTCTCGCCAATCGATCTGCTGAAGCCCTGTTGAGTGACCTCGGATTTTTGGTTGACAACTCCCCACATCACGTCTGGTAAGGATGGACTTGGAGTCTTTTCCTGTCCAGGCAAACGGGCACCGTAAACCACCATGATCGCCAAGGTGCTCGCCAGCATAAATCGAATTGAGATTATGCGGAGACTCACGTGCCATTTTTCCTAAAGGTCAACAAAAGCTAGCAAAACCATCAAGCTTTATTGCTTACGGTTTTCGTTTTAGGTCTTTGCTTGTCATGCCAAGTGGCTGTCAAGCTTTAACGCTTACATGGGCTGTATCGACAGAAGGGAGCGATCCCTTAAAAACGAGTTAAGCATTGAGCGATTTTTCAAACGATTCACGAAATAGTTTCGCTGCCTACTCTTTTGAGATGTGAAATCCTTGCTAGAGCATAGAAAAGGCCTGCACGAATTTGATAGATCAATCGTCGTTGTACGCCTTGAAGACAGTAGCTGTTTGCGATTGAAAACGGCTGATCAGGAGAGAGGAATCGAGACGCTCTTCGTAGCGTAATTGGCTGCAGAAATTGTTTCTGTTGCTATGACGCAAGGTTGGCCTATTGGTCATCGAAGTAGAGATCGATCAACTCGTATTCACACACTCGGTGGGCCGTTCTGTTTTCCGTCGACAGCCTTGATTAATCCACCAATAAAAAGTGAGGCAGCGAAGAGATCCGCCGCCTCACAAAAAAGTAGGATTCGCAAATTTGATGAGCCAGAAAGGTGGATAGGCTCGACCTTCTAGAAACGCAAATTGGCTCTGATGCCAGTGATTAAAGTGTAATCGACATCGGGTCGAGAGGGTAACAGCACTTGACCATCGGCAGTGATCGATAGCCTAGGTGTGATATTAAAGTTGTGAAAGATTTCGGTACCTTGTCCATCACCAATTCCACCGACTGCATTAGAGAGCAAGGGAGCAATTTGATTGCTGAGACCGGAGTAAAAATATCCGATGCCAAAAGTATCTTGTTCCCGGCCAAATAATTTGCTGTTACCGCCGAAACCGGCGCTAGCAAACCAAGCGATCGGATTGGTGGAGGGATCGGCGATACCAGCGCGCCCAAAGACTCCCCAGCCTTGTTTCGGATTCTGTGGATTGACAACGAGGTATTGATCGCAGTTCCAGTACAGCGACCACGAGTCGTCGGCACGTTCAATCGGAATGTTTGGCAGGATGATTCGAGGATCTTGATCGAGTGCTATATAATTGCGACTGCTCCAGGTGCCAGCGAAAAGCTGATGTCCGGGTAGTCCAAAGAAGTTGGTGGGCAATCTAAGCTCTGGAGCAAGTACCACTCCTTCATTAAACAGCTCATCGAAACCACTACTGCGAACCGTATCCTTAGCGTTGAGAACCGTGAAGGTGAAAATCGGTTCGCCTTGATCGAGAATGACGAAACCGGTTCCTAGTGTTGAATAGGCAATCGTTCGCAGTCCTATCGGGGTTATGACGAAGGCAGTGTTTGAAAACTGCGTCAAGCCACGACCATGAGCGAACGCATTGGCATCACCGTCAAGCGTATCGAGTTTACCTGCAAAGACCGCGAAATTTTCGGAGAAGGCTTGGGTGAAAAGGACATTGGTAAGATATAGGTCCTCCGACCTTAAAGTTGGCAGATCGGAAAGTATGGCTGGTGGTAATATATTTCCAGAAGGTTCTGAAATGGTTTCCCCAAAACGGTGCTCTGCTCGAACCTTCAGGAACAACCCAGGAGGGCCTCCCATTTTCATAAAGTCAACATTAGCCAAGTAATCGCCATGACCGGCGTAGCGAAACTCCTGCTCACGGCCTCCACCAGCTACTCCGTAGTAGAAATTGGTAAGGTTGTTAGAAATGGTGATACCCTTGGCTGCGAGATTTTTGCGAAAGGGAGTATCTTCGCCATGCCACCAACTGCCGTGGTAGGTGTCGCTATAGCCGCCGCAATTGACAAACTCATCGCAAGCAGTAGATCCAGGGTTATCGCAACTGACTACCGCTTCAGGAGCTGCTTCGCAGTCGGATGCTGCCACCACTTCACTTGATGGCATCCCTTGTGACACTAACTCTTGACCTAAACCAACTTGGTAGGGCAAGCCAATAAATAGAGCCGCCTGGGCAATCCTTTTCACATATCGGCGAAAACGTAATGCTCTGGAAGAAGTGGTCATCTTCGGATTCCATCCCATCTCTGAAAGTTATCTGAGCCGCCTTGCTCAGTTATGTGCTTCGATCTCCATACGCAATCATCTGCATCTCTGATGGTTGCTGCAGGGCTCGAGAAAGTGGTTTGCTCATTTCTGACAGCAACCGCGTTTCGCTCGTCGATAACGATTGTCGGTATCTCCGCCCGCCGAGAACTTTCGGTATCCTGACTAACGGCGCTTTATGGAATTTCGAGAACTTTCCTGAATACGGTTACCTCGTTAGGAACTCGCAATAAACTCTGTTAAGCTTTGCGGATCATTCGCTTGGTGAAGTGGCTTTTCTATCAACATTACGCAATCGATCTGCCATCACACTTATGTAATTTTCATAACAGCTTCAGCAGATAAGCCGACATCACCATCGCAAAAATCGACAACACAATCGCTATCGAAAAAGCGAAAGCTGAACCAAAAGCTCTACGAAACTCATTTCGATCGATCGCTTGAATATAGCGGTGGTGGCGTACGGCAGATACTAAAAGAACCACGATTCCTAACCAGATTAAAATCGTACCAAGAGGTATCGAAAAACCATTGCTGGGTAGTTTCAAGGCGGAACCAGCAGCATCGATTTCAGCAAGAAAGAGACCGAACCTCTCGACCACGAATCCGAATCCTAAAAGCGCTAAGCCTGTCCGTATCCAAGCCAGAAATGTTCGCTCTGCCGCCAAATAGATTCTCGGATCGACTTCTATCATGGTGCTTTGCTTGGATGCATTGCTGGCTGGGCTCTGTTCTGATTGGTTTCCCATATCAATGAGTTCTCGTTGATCCTATGCGGATTTAATACCTATCAAAAGCAAATCATATCGATAAACATTTCACTTTGCTGTAAGTCTTGCTTTCGATCCCAGCATCCATTTCCAACCAAATTGGATCATCAAGAGTTGCCCAAAACCAATCCAGGCTAGAAGCCCAAGAAGCATATACCAGCAGAGCGACATCACGGATTGTACGCGATGTTGGATAGTCTTCAATTGCTCACGTTGTTGCCCGAATTCCTTCCGTAGTGCTTCCAGAAGTTGATCGACTCTTTCTATCTTCGTTGTGATGACGGGTCTCAAATTCATGAGCTTCTGAAAGTTTTCAACCGCCTTTTCTTTACGTCGTAATTTATCGATAACACTTTCGGAATCGCGAATGCCTGTTAGCAAATTTTCAAGAGCCCCTTTGGTTTCCCCAAGGATGAATCCCAGTTTAGTTCTGCTTTCAGACGATGATGATGATGACGATGGGGAAGATAGATCAGTCGTCACCGCCAATTGATCAATAATTCCCGTTGTGACGTCACAAAATTGAATCAGCAAGGTGATGCGGTCAGCCAAGCCTGATAAGCGTTTCTCGATGTAGATAACTTCAGGCCTTTGGAGTACTCTTTCAATCGCGGCTTCTTCGATCTTTTCCTGAGGTTGAAGATCTTTGGCAGAAATCATATCTAGCGAAGTCTGAATCGATTCGTGCACACTTGCTGATTGTTCTTCCAGCTTTGTGATCCAAATATCAGTCTGAGCGAAGATCTTTTGGTTGAAGGCTTCGAGTCGACGTGTCGCCTCGGAAGTACTAATTATCCCGAACACACATGCTGATACGCCAACAAGGCCGAGCAGAGCGATGATAACCCCACAGCATCTGCGTAAAAGAAGCATTTCCAAATAAACCTTTCCCCACGGTCACGACAACTATCGATGCTATGAGTGCTTCGCGATCTTCTGTTCCAGTAATTCGATTCGGCTTGTTAGTGCTGAAATATCTTCCGCCTTAGCGATACCGAGTCTGTTGAGCGCATCGGTGATACGTTCGTCGATCAAACGTTGCAGCCCATCGCTTATAGATTCCGTTGTCTTGCGGGCTTCGGCTTTTAGCAATCCCATTTGAATAAAAGCATGATCGATTTGGCTATCGATTTGTTTGCCAAGTTGTTGTCGTGCTTCATCGCTGCGACGGCAGACCTCTTCCTGAAATTCCTTTGCTTGTTGTTCACTCAAAGGAATCTTCTTAGTCACCTCAGTCACGATATCGGCAATCTTTTCCTGAGTCAGACTCGCTAGTCCAATACTTGAGAAAATACTTTGCTTAAGAACTTCAAACATTTGAGGCCTCTTTTGAATTCGGGAGCCAGAGAGTGTCGGATAAAACAGTTGTAGTTATCAACCAACTAACTAATGATTTCATGAACCACTCGACCAGACACATCGGTCAGTCGATAATCGCGACCAGCATGACGATAAGTAAGTTTCTCATGATCAAAGCCCATCAAATGCAAAATGGTCGCATGCAGGTCATGGACGTGTACCTTATCTTCCATAGCCTTAAAGCCGAATGGGTCCGTCGCACCGAAGGCCATTCCTCCACGGATACCACCTCCTGCCATCCAGACCGTAAAGCCCCAAGGATTATGATCGCGGCCATCCGATCCTTCGGTCGAAGGTGTTCGTCCAAATTCACCTCCCCATAGCACTAAGGTATCATCGAGCATTCCACGTTGCTTTAAGTCGCTAAGCAACGCCGCAACAGGCTGATCAATATCCTTACAAAGATCCTTGGTAGCTTGAGTATGATTAGAGTGAGTGTCCCAGGGTTGGCCGTTCCCATAATAAACTTGGGTGATGCGCACTCCACGTTCAGCTAGTCGACGTGCCAACAAACATCCATTTGCGAAGTGGCTGTTTCCGTAGAGCTCCCGAATATGCGCAGGCTCTTTCTGAATATCAAATGCATCAGATGCTTCCATCTGCATTCGATAGGCCGTCTCCATCGAACGTATTCGAGCTTCTAAATCAGGATGTTGACCACGTTGGTTTAAATGCTTCTGATTGAGATCTCGCATCAAATTCAGCTGCTTTAATTGCTCCTCAGCTGTGAACTGCGGATTCGCATTACGTAAGAAAGGAATCATCTTATTGGGGTCAAGGTTACTGTGATTGACATAAGTACCTTGATGTTCACCCGGTAGAAAAGCATTGGTCCAAAGCTCTGAAAATCGTACTGGTCTTCCGGGGCAACAGACGACAAAACTAGGTAGGTTTTCGTTGTCGCTTCCCAAACCGTATGAAAGCCATGCGCCGAGTGTAGGACGATTTGGGAGCAAGGATCCATTGTTCATCATGAACAGTGCGGGACCGTGATTAGGATTATCCGTGTGCATCGAACGAATCACACACAGCTCATCGGCGCACTTTGCCGTCTTGGGAAGTAGTTCGCTGACCTCTAGTCCGCTTTCGCCATGCTTGGCAAACTTGAATGGTACTGCCATTAAGACGCCTGTCGGTCGTTCGGTACGCAAGTCGGCGCCAGCTGGTTTCTGACCAGCAAATCGATTGAGATCTGGCTTGGGATCAAACAGATCACATTGAAAGGGACCACCATTCATGAAGAGATGAATGATTCGCTTGGCCTTAGGTGCAAACTGAGGTCCGTGAGTACCCACAGGCGATGCTTGTAAGGCTTGCGCCAACGCGAGAACTCCGAGTCCACCTCCCATGGTGCTGATAGCTTCGCGTCGATGAATTTTCATAGGCTCGATCATCTCAGTCTTAATCCAGGAAGATAAATTCATTGCTACCTAACAGTACTTGGGCATAGGTTTGCCATGATTGGATCTTTCCATCACTAACGTACTGCAGCCCGATTTGTAACTCTTTCTCGTCAGGTAGTCTACCAAAAAGAAGTTTATAGGCCCACTCAATGCGTTTTACCGTATCATCGCCCGCCTCCCTACCGAGTCGCGCGACCAAGGCATTACCCTGCTCCTGCATAAAAGGACTATTGAGAACAAACAATTGCTGTAGCGGCGTTGTTGTTGCTATTCGGCTTGGGCTGTGCGTGAGTGGATCTGGAAAATCGTACAAGCGCAGGATATCAGTTAGCTCGCGTCGTTTTACTGTTCCATAGATAGTTCGCTTGGCGTTGTTGGCTGTGCTGAGTTCAGCAGGTGGGCCACCCACAGTGCGATCGAGTGCTCCAGTTGAAATTAACATCGCATCGCGCCAATACTCAACATCCAGTCTTCTCACGGGATAGCCGACATACCATTTGTCTGGTCGCATCGACTCCCCGTTGACGGTGCTATCTTGCTGATAAGCACTCGATAACATTATCTCGCGATGCAACCACTTGAGCGACCAGCCATGTTCGATAAATCGTGAGGCCAGATCCTCTAATAACTCAGGATGGCTCGGTGGGTCGCCTTGTAAACCGAAATCACTTGGCGTCTCTACGATACCTCTTCCCATATGCAATCGCCAAATACGATTAACGATGACTCTCGCAACTAAGCTTGACGATTGCTGAAACATCGTCTCAGCCAATTCGAAGCGACCGCTTCCCTGCGTAAAGGCTTGCGGTTCGCTTTTCGATAAGACAGACACATATCTCCTAGCTACTAGGTCACCCGTTTTGTTCGGGTTACCGCGGATTTCGATGGCGAGGTTCTTTGGAGTCATCTCATAATGAATCCGACTACCGTGAGTCCCAACCGCAGGAAGAACTTCTAGCGAAGCATCCATAACACCAGGTGCCATCGGACCGTCAAATCCCTTGACTGCTCTAGCATCAGCGACAGACTTTCTAAGATCCTCAACTTCTTTCTGCTTCGCTTCTATCTTTGGCTGCTCTTCGACGGGCAGGCTGCCTGCTTCTTTTTTGGCGATGAGATCCTTAAGTTCTTTCTCTTGCGCAGCGATTTTTGGTTCGAGTTCCTTAACTCGTTTTCGAGCCTCGATAACTTGTAATGAATCGACACCTTGTTCTAGGGAACGATCCAGTAATCTGCTGCTCGCAAAGACACCCGCCAGAGCATAGTAGTCCTGCACCGTGATCGGCTCGACCTTATGATCGTGGCATCGAGCGCAAGCGACGTTGATCCCCAGGAATGTGCTCGACCACGTATGAATGCGCTCTTCATATTCATCCGAGACAATCATCTTGATAATCTCGACAGGGAGCTGCAGCTCCTTCCAATATGTTGGACTAAGGCCGATGAAACCTAGTGCGGCCAAATCTGTTGGTCGAGCATCAGAGATTTGATCGGCAGCCATTTGAAGTTTGGCAAATCGATCGTAAGACATATCCTCATTGAGAGCCTCGATAACCCAGTCGCGATAGCGGAAAGTATGATGTATTTCAGTCCATTCTTCCGGCGTATCGCAGTAACGAACTAATTCAAGCCAGGGTCTTGCCCAGCGTTCTCCATACTCGGGCGATTCGAGCCACTTATCAACACGCCGCTCCAAGGCATCCGGTTGCTGGTCCTGCACAAAAGAATCAATTTCTTCGAACGTTGGCGGAATTCCCAGCAGGTCAAATTTAGCTCGTCTAAGCAGTTTGATCCTTGGAGCCGCTGAAGCGGGATGTAAAGATTGTTTTTGCTGCTCGGCAAGAATGAATTGATCAATGCGACCTTGAGGCCAAGTCGATGGCTGCTGTAGTGGAGGAAGTGATGGAGGATTGAGTTTCTGAAATGCCCAGTGTTGCCGTCCAGCCTCGATATCGATGACTCGTTTTGTCGGTGCGACGCTACTGACAGCGGGAAAAGGTAGTCCCTCTTTCACCCATTGCTCAAGTACCGCAATTTCCCGGTCAGCCAACTTCCCGCTCGGCGGCATTTCAAACGCTGGATCGCGGTAATGCACGGCGGTGACAAGTAAGCTCTGCTCCGGACTTCCTTCCACAACTGCTGGTCCATTATCGCCTCCAAGCAGAATTGCCTCTCGTGAATCGAGACGCAGTCCTCCTTTAGTCTCTTTTGCTTCAGCGCTGTGGCACTCGTAGCAACGCTCGACCAACAATGGGCGTATTTTCTGTTCGAAGAAAGCTAATTGGTCTTTCGAGAACTGCTGCCCTCTGGTGTCGCCCAATACGCCAAGACCGCTAACTATCAAGGTGATTGCAAAGATTAAGGGTCTCATCGCTTTCAACATCCATTTCCTCGGTAGCATCAAATACGATCTCAGTTGAACGGCCGATGTGAAGTCACTTGCCTACCGAAACAGTTATCATTTGATCTGCGGGATTTTCCGTAACAAGGATATGCCTGAAGTAATACTCCTGAGGCTTATCGTTGCTATGCAATTGCAATCCGACAGGGGAAGACTTTAGGAACTCTGGCTTATCGGTAAAATCGAAAATGAGTTTCCCGTTGGTTGCCATGCGAATTCGATCGCCTTTGACCAGTATTTCGATTTGGTTCCAGTCACCCTTCTTTTCATTCTTAAACCCTTCGTCACCTGGCACGACCCGATTCCGACGGTGCGCATCCCAAATACCCCAGTCGTGACAAAACATGAGCAAAGGTCCTTTGAAGCCAAAATTATTATCCCCCGCATCTTTAATTTGCTCGCCCAAAGCTGCAACAGCGGAATGCATCGTCGAGTGCTTTTCGCTCAGTGTCTGCTTCACATCCAGTAATAGTCGAAAATCGCGATATGCTTTTTCTGTATAAAGATAAGTACTGCTTGGTACTCGACCTTCGTTGGCTCCTCGGATCATTCCTCGGCTGACACTCCAGTATTGCTGATCCCCTTTCCAGCCAGTTAGATCCTTACCATTAAATAGCACGCTCACAGTTTCTCCCTCAGGAATCCTGGAAGAAATGCTAACGGGTTCATCGAAATCGGTGTTAGCAGAGTCAAGGTTCAATTCCTTGATCCAGGTGTTTCGATAGCGAACGTCATGACCTTCACACTGGAGCTTCAGTCCACCGGGAGTATCGGTAATACCTCGCCCACCATCATTACCACCATCGATCCCCGAGTTCGGTCCACCCCAAACCTGATTGATTTCAAAATTGCTATGTACTTTTTGTCCGTTGAAATACATGGTGACACGAGCCTTCTCGACACGTTTGCCATCTTGGAAACGCGCCGCACGATAAACCATATCGTACGAGTTCCAGCTTCCAGTTCCGTTATACGCATAGTAAGGTGAATCGCTTTCGTTGATGACGGCAGCTAAGCCGTGAGTGGTATCGTCGCCGTCCAGAATCTGGATTTCATGTCGGTTTTGTAAATAGACGCCGCTGTTACCTCGTTTAGCAGCAATACGAAACTCAACATGCAAGCGGAAATCGCGATACTCTTTTTTGGTTACGATATCAGCAGCACCGAATCGTCCTCCGGCTGCTGCCGGATCATCGGTCATAACACATGTACCACCATCGACCGGATCATCAACAATCTTCCATTTGATAGGCAAAGATGATTTAAATCCCGGCCCCTGCCAGTAAGTCCATTTATCATCGAGCATTTCTCGTGATCCATCGATCAGAACCTCTGCACCTTCCACTGGAGGCGCACCAACACCCACATCGCCTTTGGCACTCTGAGGTAATACTGTTGTCAGCGAGACGGTAAGCAAGGAAACGGAACAACAAGCGATAAAATGAGCGACCTTCATCGTGCTCTCCGGATTTGATAAGGAAGGATGGTTGGATGGAGGCTCTAGTATAGTCGATTTCGCGATCGTTTTCCGCAAATCCAGAATCACCTTTGGACCGAAAAGTCTCGATTTTCCGGTAGCCAATGACTTTCTTTTAAAGAACCACACCGGTCATGCCGTTGGCTGGAAAGCGACTCGAGGGCCGGCTGTGCGCGACGTCGTAGCCCTCGTCGTACTCTTCTCGCAAAGAAACATCCGAGAAATAGCACCCCATCCATGCAATCCCAAGTCTGTAAAAAAAGACCAATCAAAGGCTACTGCATGAAAAAGTCGCATCGGATATGTTATTGGCTTGGCCGATAGGAGTAGATTCGTTTTTTAATCCTCAGGAGTTCTGACGTGAAACTTACAGACTTTTACAATGAAGTAGCTAAGCGCGCCGATACAGCTGGTACGAAAATCAACGCAGCTGAAACCAAGCGAGTTCTTTCGGAAGCCTTCGCGCTATTGGCGAAACTTGACGCGGCAGATGCAAACGACACCATCGCCAAAGGACTTGCGGCCGGTAAAAAGAAGATCGGTGGCAAGTAATCAATCAAACAGACGATCTTTGCATTCAATCATCAAAGTTGTCTGACTTTTTGAATCTAGATTCTTGCAGAAAACAGCAAAAGTCACGTCGAGGTAAAGTCGCTGACAAAGCACTTTGCCTCGATAATTCAAAGACTGAGACGCGAACGCCCCTTTCTAGCTCGCTCTAGCTAACTTTGTTGGGTGAACCTTTTCACCAACAGGGATGTCTAACCAAAGCTCTTATGTTCAGTTTCCAGGGTCTTTAGCTTCATTCTCCCGAAGCTTGGAAATCTTTAGGAAGAAGACGCCTGAGTATCGTACTGAAAGGTAGACACGTACGTAATCGTCGTGCCCTCTGCTTTCGGTTGTAGTTGTGCTCTCACTACGGAACTAAATCGGACAAGCGAATGGCGAGGGAAATCATTTATGGGACAGTCTCACGGTGACTTTATCAAATACCCGCGCACTCCGCATCTCTTCGGTGGCAAAGGAACTGCAGACGATAAATTTCTAAGTCGTGCCGCATCGCTCGCCATGTTGCAGGATCGTTCGCTCATTGTTGAAGAGAAGATCGATGGAACCAACGTTGGAATTCACTTCGACGTCAATCGAAATCTCATTCTCCAATGTCGTGGTCACCTCGTCACAGAAGGAATGCATCCCCAGTACGATCTCTTCAAGCAATGGGCGAATGTAAAGCGATGCTTACTCGAAGAAAGACTAACGGATCGCTACATACTTTTCGGCGAGTGGGTCTATGCCAAGCATTCGATTCACTACCTTGGTCTAGATCACTATTTCTTCGAGTTCGATATCTACGATAAGGCAGGGAGTGTATTTCTAACTTTAGATCAACGCATGGAAAGAATCGCTGATAGTGGCATTATGACGGTTCCGATACTCCATCGCGGAAAAATAAACCAAGCCGACCTGAAGGATCTTATCGGTCCATCGCGATTTGACAGTCGCTTTGAAAACCCAGTGACAAAGCAAGTCGATCGGCTTATGGAGGGTGTTTATCTTCGGACTGAAGGTACTGACTCTGAAGGGCGCCCTACGGTCACGCGACGGTCGAAGCTTGTTCGGCCTGAATTCATCGAGAAAGTAAGTCAGAGCGATCATTGGCAGCATAAGGCAATGATCGTCAATCAATTGGTAATGGGTATCGATATATGGCAGTAAGGACTTGGGAGGAAATTAGGGATTATTCGATCGATCATTTGATCGAATGGGCAACACCACAAGCGTGGTGCCAAGCGATGGCCGCTTGCACGCAAGATTCGCAGTGGCACAGCGAGGGTGATGTTTGGACGCATACGAAAATGGTGCTAAACGAACTGGCCCAACTGGATGCGTGGCCTGAATTAACTCTCGAGGAACAGCGAATTCTAAAATTCACGGCTCTTTTTCATGATATTGCGAAGCCATTAACGACGAAAGTTGATTCGGAAACAGGACGCGTTGTATCGCCTAATCATGCGGTCAAAGGGGAATTTGTAGCACGCAATATTCTTCGGCAACTTCAATGCGATTTGGTAACTCGAGAACATATCTGCCGTCTTGTTCGATTTCATGGACGCCCAGTCTTTCTCTCTGAATACTCCAATCCAACCTATGAAGTGGTTCGCCTTTCTTGCATACTTAACAATCGCTTGCTTTACCTCTTTTCTATCGCAGACTACCGTGGTCGCGACTCCAATTGCGTTAATCGCAGTGAAGAGACTCTTCACTACTGGAGGATATTGGCTGAAGAACTTCAGTGCCTAGACCATCCTTATAAATTTCAAACAGACCATGCTCGCCTCACATACTTTCGGCAAAGCGAACCGAATCTATTTTATGTCCCCCACGAAAAGTTCGCTTGCACGGTAACGCTAATGTCGGGTCTTCCGGGAAGCGGTAAGGATCACTGGCTTTCCCATCACCGTCGCTCTGTTCCAGTTGTTTCAATGGACGATTTGCGGGAAGAGATGGATGTTGAACCGACGGCCAATCAGGGACGAGTGGCCCAAGCTGCGATGGAGCTTTGCAAGAAGTATTTACGCGATGGGGAGTCTTTTGCCTTCAATGCTACCAACTTGTTGCGGCAGACTAGAGCACGTTGGCTCGATTTATTCTTCAACTATCAAGCTGAGATCGAGTTGATCTATTTAGAACCTCCTTTCAAGACGATTTTGCAACAAAATAGGTCTCGAACAGCAACGGTTCCAGAGACAGTCATTCAACGTCTAGCGGATAAAAGCGAGCCACCTACTCCACTTGAGGCGCATCGTGTTACCTTGCTCTCCTAAAAAATTGCGCAGGTAATCTCAATGTATGGGAAATAAAGCGATCGGTGTTTTTCTACCTTCTCATGGTCGGCTAAATCGTGGCGATGTGACAAGACTGTGTGCGTCACCTATACTCAGTACGGCGGCGATGACCTTTCCATTGAGCCGCTGAGGGGAGGGGTGACTAAATATGTGGACTCGATGCCGCACAAAACCAATAAGCGCTCATAGAAAAATTAATCTGCTGGCATATGTATCTGGTTGTGAGTGGATGATTCTCTTCACAGCTTTTTTTCTTGCTGTGCAGATTCATACAGCCCCATACCTTTTCGCCGCTCCGCCATCACCTCCCAACTTCGAATCCGACATCTTACCTTTACTGGTTGAACGCTGTAGTAAATGTCATGGCGAGGAACGGCGGATCAGCAATCTCAGCGTATTGACTGCGAGCGATTTGATGCAAGGAGCTCAATCCGGCCCCGTCGTCATAGCGGGAAACCCTGATGAGAGTGAGCTCTTAGAACGACTCATCAGCAAACAAATGCCACCGAACGGAGAGGGAGAGCCTTTCAAGGACGAAGAACTTGACGTGATCCGACGTTGGATTGCGGCGGGCGCTAAAACGGATGAGCCAATTGCTCAGACGCAAATCACCGACGAACGTATTCTCCCCTTGCTACAACTTCGCTGTGTCAGTTGTCACGGTGGTCGCCGGCGTGAAGCGGATCTCGATGTTCGGACGGTTGAGAGTCTTCTGCGCGGTGGAAAATCTGGGCCGGCAATTGTATCCGGGAAACCTGACGAGAGCCTGTTACTGAAACGAATCCATGCTGGGGAAATGCCGCCGCGAAGACAACTGGTTGCTGTTAGTGTCAAGCCGATGGAGGCAAATGAAATCGAAATCCTACAACAGTGGATAGTCGATGGATTGCCGAAAAAGGATTATTCGGCGGTAAGTACCAAAGTAGACTCCGACCCGCTGGTATCAGATGAGGATCGACAGTTCTGGTCTTTCGTTTTGCCGAAATGGCCCGAGATTCCAATGGATAAGCTTGCAGCGACCGACGTCGATCGAGCAGTTAATCCTATCGATACTTTCATTTTAGCTAAATTGCGACAACTCGAACTAAGTCCTGCCGAGCAAGCCGATCGCGCAACGCTCATAAAGCGATTGTATTTTGATCTGTTAGGTCTCCCTCCTTCATTCGAAGAGGTGCAGCAGTTCGTTGCTGATAAAGATGAGTCCGCTTACGAGAAGCTTGTTGATCGACTGCTTGCTTCCCCACACTACGGTGAACGTTGGGGAAGACACTGGCTTGATGTGGCTGGCTATAGCGATTCCGAAGGTGGGCAAAACGAAGATTTTACTCGTCCCAACATGTGGCGGTATCGCGATTATGTGATTCAGGCTTTCAATAGCGATCCGGGCTATGACCAGTTTATTGTGGAACAAATCGCCGGAGATGAATTAGTTGATTACGAAAATGCTGAAACGATCACGGAAGATATCTATCGCAAGCTATGTGCGACTGGATTTCTACGCACTGCACCAGACCGAACCTTTGCGAATATCACCAACTTCGTGCCGGAGCGATTGGAGGTCATTGCAGATGAAATACAAATTCTAGGCTCGTCGATTTTGGGGCTCACCATCCACTGCTGTCGCTGTCACTCGCATAAGTTTGATCCGCTACCCCAACGGGATTACTATCGCCTCGCGGCAATGCTCAAAGATGGTTATGACGAAAATGATTGGATCGGTTCGAAGGAACGTAACCTTAAATACGTAACGACCGAAGAGCGTAAGCAGTGGGAAGCTACCATTCGAGGAATTGAAAGTGAACTCCAAAAGATCGAAAGTGAACTAGCTACTTGCTCTGACGAAGCGAAGAAAAAAGCTCTCTCGGAGCAAAAGTTGAAATGGGAATCGAAGAAACCTGCGGAGCCAACGATTCGAGCACTCTGGTCTCGCGGTGATCCATCTCCTTCGTACATCCTACGACGCGGTAACTACCTAACTCCCGGTGAGCTTGTTTCGCCTGGCATCCCATCAGTCCTTTGCTCACCAGTCGATCAACCCGATATTCAGCCGCCACGACCTTCGGCAAAATCTGTTGGTAGTCGTCTAGCGCTTGGTAAGTGGCTTGCCTCGCCACGCAATCCGCTCACGGCTCGAGTCATGGTCAATCGAATTTGGAAACATCATTTTGGAGCGGGATTAGTTTCATCACTGGATAACTTTGGAAAGATGGGAACAGCTCCCTCGCATCCCGAACTCCTCGATTGGCTTGCTGTAAGGTTTATGGAACAGAATTGGAGCGTCAAAGCGATTCAGCGAATGATTCTCACCTCGGCAACCTACCGACAGAGTAGCGAAAAAAGCGATACCGCGAATCGAAGAGATCCTGACAATCGTTGGCTTAGTCATATGCCTTTACGCCGTCTTGAAGCGGAAGCAGTGAGGGATCGTTTGTTGGTTGCCTCTGGGAATCTAGAGACAGGTTTCTATGGCGCGCCATCGGAAGTTGATATTCGAGGGGACGGTCTTGTTACGGTCAGGAATGCAGGTAATGGTGAAAGACGCAGCGTCTATCTACTACACCGTCGCACTGCAATTCCGACGTTGCTCGAGACTTTCGATTCGCCACAGATGGGACCGAATTGCGTGACGCGCGCCGAGTCAGTGGTCGCGCCACAAGCTTTGCATCTACTGAATAATGCCGCAGTTTACCAACTTGCTAAACGGTTTGCTGATCGTGTGCGAAGAGAAGTTGGTGATGAGTCTCAGCAACAATTGCGGAAAGCTTTCCAGATCGCTTACTGTGAGGAGCCCTCGCAAGAACAATTGACGCTGTTGAGCCACAAGTACGAAGAGCTATCTCGCGTTTGGCTCTCTTCACTTGCCGGCCAAGAGAATACCCAGCAGGTTGCCAAAGATAAAGCTTTAGTAAATATCTGCCATGCTTTAATGAACTCCGCAGCTTTTATCTACGTGGAATAGGACATGCTTGCCGATCGATCACCATTAAAACGGCGTGAGCTATTTCAGCGAGTTGGTGCTGCGCTACATTCAGCTGCCTTGATCCATCTTTTAGGCGGTGAGCTACTAGGTGACGAGCATCGTGACTCGGAGATATATTTTGGCTCACAGAGTACCGCGATACCGAAAGCGACCTCGGTTATTCACTTGTTCATGAATGGTGGTCCGAGCCAAATGGATCTGTTCGATCCTAAGCCTGAACTTCAAAAGCGGCACGGCGAGGATTATTTTGATCGCATTGCGGGCGAAGTTGAATTCCCCGAAGCGGCTGGTGCGCTAATGAAGAGTCCTTTCAAGTTCGCGCAACATGGGCAGTGTGGCATGTGGGTTTCTGATTGCATGCCCCACTTTGCTAAGCAGGTGGATTCGGTTTCGATGATACGATCGATGTACTCCACCAATCTGACTCACGAGCCCGCGATCTACAAGATTCACTCGGGAAGCGAATTTGTTGGTAGACCGACGTTAGGTGCGTGGGTTACGTATGGTTTAGGAACTGTAAACAATAATCTTCCCGCCTATGTTGTGCTCGATGATCCACTTGGCCTACCCGTCAACGGCGTGAACAACTGGACGTCGGGATATTTGCCACCCACCTATCAAGGAACTCGATTTCGCGCCACTGGACAGGCAGTCCTCGACTTGAAACCTGACTTTGAGGAACCAGCCGCAGTAACGCAATTAGAGCGCGAGGTGATTGCTCAGCTCGATCGGTTGCATCAATCGAAACATATCCATCGTCCACAGCTTTCGGCTCGTATCGCATCTTACGAGCTTGCTGCACGTATGCAGATCGAGGCAAGTGACGCACTCGATTTATCGCAGGAATCTGCTGCAACTCTGGAAATGTATGGAATCAATAACCCGGTGACTGAATCTTACGGTCGACGTTGTTTAATCGCACGACGCCTGATCGAAAGAGGAGTTCGCTTTGTGCAATTGTTTATTAATGGACAAATTTGGGACAATCACTCTAACATTGGCAATGATCTCAAAGCCGCTTGCGATCGTACCGACAAACCTGTAGCAGCTTTACTGCAAGATTTGAAACAGAGAGGATTGTTGGACGAGACGCTAGTGCTTTGGGGAGGAGAGATGGGTCGACTTCCTATCGCTCAGTTACCTGCTGATAAAGATCCGTTTAAAGCTGGCCGCGATCATAATAAAAATGCCATCTGTGGATGGATGGCCGGCGGAGGCGTCAAGCAGGGATTTGTGCTCGGTAAAACCGACGATTTGGGATTCGCTGCAGTTGAGGATCGCGTCAGTATTGAGGACTGGCATGCGACCATTCTGCATCTGCTCGGACTTCATCACGAATCCCTATTTGTGGATCGGAATGGCCTGAAGGAACGCCTGACCGGTGTGACAAAGCCCCAGCTGATTCAAGCGATACTCGCTTAGTGGATGTTTCCAAAGTTGGATATTTTGTCGGTTTTAGCTCGTGAAGAATGTGCTTTCTGTGTGCGATTGGCATCAATGCATGAGAGTATTGTGGAAAGCGATAACGAAGTAGGTTTAAATAGAGGGAAGTTTGCTTAACCTGAACGCGAACTGACTACTACCGATCATCACGACATTAAATAGTAACGCTTGATCGTTTCCAGTGCGAAATCAAATTAGAAGCTTTTCCAACTTGAACATTTTTTGGGTGATTGTCATGTATCGAATACAAGCTTTGCCCATTTCCAGAAATATTGCGGAATCCGCCATGATCCAAACAGCTATCATGACTTCGATCGCAGCTCGATTCTTTTCGCGGCGTTTCCTTGTGACCGTCTGGGCGATTTGCTTTTTGATTTTGTGCCAACCGTTTTCCGCATTGTCATCAAGATCATTTGGTTCCGATGGTGAGACATCACCGGACTATCAGAAAGATGTTCAACCGCTATTGCTCAAATATTGCGGTAACTGCCACAGTGGAACGGAAAAAGAGGGAGAGTTTTCGATCGCATCGCTCGAGACATTGATGGCAGGGACTCCGAAAGGTGCAGTGATCATGCCGCGCGATGGAGAGCAGAGTAAATTGATAGGTTTGATTCGTGGAAAGATCGAACCCAAAATGCCTCCTGAAGAAGAGCCGCAGCCGACTGAGGCTGAGATCAATCTGATCGCTTCTTGGATCAACGCGGGAGCACTCGCATCGGCTTCCGCGCCACCGCCACTACGTATGCGTCTCAATGTCCCCAAGATTGCTGCTAAGTCAAATGTTGTTGCTCCGTATACATCGGCAATCGTTTTGCCTGGTGGAATAGATGTACTTTTGGGACGATACGGCGAATTGGAGCAAGTAAGGATTGCAACTGGAGAAGTGGTCAAGCAATGGAAGGATTTCGCTGGTAAGGTCACTTCGCTGCGATTGTCCAGCGATGGCAAAGCCGTGATCGCGGCTGGAGGAGTTGAAGGAGTTGGTGGCGAGGTCGCTGCGATCGATATCGCAAGCGGTGAATTGCGAATGAAGCTTGAGGGTCACAGCGACATTATCTATTCCGCAGTGTTATCGCCAGATAACAAAGTACTGGCTACAGCAGGTTATGATCGAGCGATTCGGTTGTGGGATGTTACAACCGGGCAGGTAATCAAGACACTTCTCGGTCATAACGGCGCTATCTATGATTTGGATTTCGATCCTACGGGGCGAGTGCTTGCATCAGCGAGTGCCGATGAGACAGTAAAGCTCTGGCAAGTATCGACAGGCACACGGCTCGATACGTTATCTCAGGGTGAGAAAGAGCAGTATGCCGTTCGTTTTGATCCGAATGGTAAGTCGATCTTCGCAGCTGGAGCAGACAAAAAAATTAGGCGATGGCAATTGGTTTCGATTGATCAGCCTGCGATCAATCCGATTCGCGAGGCTCGCTTCGCTCACGAGGGTGCAGTACTGGGAATTCGCGTTAGCCGTGACGGTCGGTGGTTGATGTCTGTTGGGCAAGATGGAACGGTCAAGCAATGGACGACACCTGATCTCCGGTTGGCGGGAACATTGGTACAGAATCAAACGGAAACAGTTGCTGCGGAATTTCAGTCAGCATCATCGGATGATGTTCTGCAGAACGTTGTTTCCATTGCAAGAAAAGGTAAACCGCTTATTGCGCCATTGTTTCCGGAACCTGGAATTACGGATCGATCGGAAGCTTCGATGAATCAAATCGTCGCTGCAACTGGAGGCACTACCGTTCAAGAGGTATCGGAAATCGAGCCCAACAGTGTGCTTGCGCAGGCAATGCCCCTCACGATTCCGGCGAGTGTGAAAGGTGTTATTGATCCAGCAACAGCTGCTAGCGATGCCAAAGAAGATGTCGATATTTATCGATTTACTGCAAAGAAAGGTGAAGTATGGATTGCTGAAATCCATGCGGCTCGGGGAGGCTCTCCCTTGGATAGTCGCGTCGACATTATGAGTGCTGATGGAAGCCCTGTTCTTAGAGTTAACCTGCAAGCAGTGCGCGAAAGTTACTTCACGTTTCGCGGTAAAGACTCGGCGACTGTTGATGATTTTCGCTTGCACAAATGGCAAGAGATGGAGCTCAACGAATATTTGTATTCCGATGGCGAAGTTGTAAAGCTGTGGCTTTATCCGCGAGGACCAGATTCCGGATTCAAAGTATATCCAGGCTATGGTAGTCGCTACACTTTTTTCGATACAACCGCGACCGCTCATGCACTCGGTGCACCCGCTTATGTGGTTCAGCCTCTAGCTCCGAGTGAGTCACCCATTCTAAATGGTCTGCCTACATTTCCGATTTATTACGAGAATGATGATGAGAGCCAGCGCGAGTGGGGCAATGATTCAAAGTTAACGTTTACCGCTCCTGCTGATGGTGATTTCTTGGTTCGCGTCCGCGATAGCCGCGGCTTCGGAGGTCCAGAACACAAATACTCGCTAACGCTCCGTCCATCCAAACCTGATTTTGAAGTGAAATTAGAAAATGTCGATCTGACAATTCCAGTCTCGCGGGGAAGAGAGTTCACGGTTACGGCCAAGCGAATCGATGGGTTTGAGGGACCTATTAATATCGAACTGCAAGGTCTGCCAGAGGGACTTCAAGTTACGACACCATTAACGATCGAAGCTGGACAAAACAAAGCGATAGGGACAATCTTTGCCAACCAAGACACGAAGATACCCACTGAAAAAGAGGTCCTTGAAGTTGGACTAAAAGCTGTTGCGCAGATTTTGGATGGCAACGTCGAGCATGCTGTGAACGGTATTCTGAAACTTCGGTTGGCAGCTGCCGATGCAAAGCCTGAAGTAGCCGTGTTGATCGAGCCGCTCAAATTGGATGGTAACGTTGATGCCAACCCCATTCGGGAAATCGAGATCGTCGTTATTCCCGGGACGACGACGTCAGCAAAACTTCGCATCGAACGCAATGGCCAAGAAGGTCCCATCGCATTTGGCAACGAGGATTGCGGACGAAATTTGCCGCATGGTGTCTTCGTCGACAACATTGGACTCAATGGTTTATTATTGCCTGATGGCCAAACAGAGAGGGAGTTTTTTATTACTGCGGCACCTTGGGTGAAGCCGCAAGTGAGATACTTTCACTTGCGTTCCCAGTCGGCCGGTAATCCAACCTCCAGACCTATCAAGATTCGAATTGGAAATCCTTAGGATCCGTCGGCGAGCGTTCGAGTTGGTCTTCTCGGGAAGTGGAATTTGGTAATAGGTTCCGGCTTTCTATTAAAGCACACCCCCAAATCAGGCGATTCTTCGCAAATTCATCTTAAAAACTGTATGGATTCTGCCGATTTTAGGGAATAGACTGCGTCTTGGCTTAGTTATCTCATCTGCCAGCATTCGAATTATTCATTTACTTTTCGGTACACCATGGGACGTTCGTCTCGGGCCAGGTTGCCAATTCTTTTCTGTGTAGGGCTTATTCATGTCAATGCACCAGAGATCATATGTTACTTCATTGCATCGCCGTCGTAGAAAGCAAGTCCAACGCAAGCAGGGTAATCGCTTGCGATTGGAGCGACTTGAGAGTCGTGAGTTGTTAGCAGCCGACTTTGTGGCTGGTGAAATTTTGGTGCAGTGGGATCCTTCGGTATCAGCAGAAACACGCGATGCAGTTCGCGCACCTTTGTCAACCGTGGCCGAAGCAATTCACACCGAAACGATGAAGCGATCAGGCACTGGTGTCTTGGAGCGAATCCGGCTAGGAAGCCAGATGACGGTTGAGCAAGGTATTGCTTACTACCAGTCTAAAGCAGGCGTTGAATTCGCCGAACCAAACTTCATTTTTACAACTCAAGCGATCCCCAATGATCCTTTTTACAGTAATGGTTCTCTTTGGGGCATGTACAGCAATGATACTCCTACGGCTGTTGGTCCTGCGGGAACGACGAACCAATTTGGTAGCCAAGCAGAGAAGGCTTGGAATGATGGTCATATCGGATCGCGCAGTGTAGTAGTTGGTGTGATTGATTCAGGGATTCAAGTAAATCATCCCGATCTGGCAGCCAATATTTGGGTCAATCCGTTTGAAACTCCTGGCGATGGCATAGATAACGATGGCAACGGATACAAAGATGACGTGAACGGTTGGGACTTCGCTAATAATGACAATTCCGTTTTTGATGACGCGAGCGCTGATGCTCATGGCACTCACGTTGCAGGTACCATTGGTGCCAACGGTAATAATGGTACAGGGGTTGTCGGGGTCAACTGGGAAGTAACTATTATCAGCTCTAAGTTTCTAGGGCCTACTGGCGGCAGCACGGATAACGCAATCAAGGCAATCGATTATTTGACTGACCTCAAAGTTCGTCATGGCCTTAATATTGTTGCATCCAATAATTCATGGGGTGGTGGCGGTGCTTCAACCGCATTAGCTGCGGCTATCAACCGACATGCGAAAAGAGATATTCTTTTTGTTGCTGCGGCCGGTAATGCAACTCAGAATAACGACATGCTTGCCAACTACCCGTCCAACTACTCAACACTTGTGGCAGCAGGTTCAGAATCCGCGGCAACCTACGAAGCGGTTATCGCAGTTGCAAATATCAACTCCACAGGGGGACTCTCAGGCACCTCTAGTTTCGGTAGAACCACAGTCGATATCGGTGCTCCAGGATCGGCGATCAATTCGACTGTACCAAACGGCACTTACGCATCCTTTGATGGAACATCAATGGCCTCTCCTCATGTTGCTGGTGCGGCAGCCTTGATTAAATCGGTGTATACCGATGCAACGGCAGATGAAATTCGCACAGCTATTTTATCTAATGCCACGGCGACGCCATCGTTGAACAATCGTGTTGCGACCAACGGACGTTTGAACATAGCTGCTGCTATCGCTAATCCTCCGCCAGTCAAAATCAGTATTCGCGATGCTTCAATTGTAGAAGGTAACTCTGGGGTGACCCCCATGATCTTCGAAGTGAAGCTCTCAAAGCCTTCAGCCAACACGATTACAGTGAACTATGCCACTCAACAGGCAACTGCTACTGCAGGTAGCGACTATATCGCTACCTCCGGCACACTGACGTTTAATCCTGGTGAGACCGTACAATTCATCACGGTCGATATCATCGGCGATACGACTGTCGAGTTGCGTGAAACGTTTAGAGTTAATCTCTCTAATCCTACTCAGGCGATCTTAGGTAATACCTTCGCAACCGGAACGATCATCAGCGAAGATCTTCCTTCTGTTTCGGTTGGAAATGTTTCGGTGATCGAAGGAAATAGTGGTCGCAAGGAGATCTACTTCCCATTTGAGCTTTCTGGCGCACATAGTGAAAACGTAACCATCGCTTATATGACGAAGGATGGCACGGCGAAGTCAGGAAGCGATTACGAAGCGGTTTCTGGGAGCGTTGTTATTCCAGCGGGCGTCAGGACGGGTTTAGTTCGTACGTGGGTCTTGGGAGATACGACCATCGAATTAGACGAGCAGTTCATGATGGAAATCGTTGCTGCGGTCAATGCGACAGCCGACGGTATAGCTGGTATTGGTACGATCACTAACGATGACGTTCGCCAAGGCGTCAGTGTACGAGAAGGAGCGGTGTTGGAGGGAAATCTTGGCAGGAAAGAAATGGTTTTCGAATTCGGCTTGGCTGCACCTTCGGCAAGTTTTGTGACGATCCACTATGAAACCGCAGATGGTTCTGCCACTGTAGCAGACCGTGACTACACACGAGTTTCTGGTTCGGTCTCTATCGCCCCAGGAAAACGTTCTGCTCGTGTTGTCGTTCCGATTATCAGTGACCGTAAACCCGAGGAAGATGAAACATTTACGATGAAAATCGTTCGAGTATTCGGTGCCCCAATCGATGTGGGTACGGCTATCGGTACGATTTACAACGACGACTTCGCGAATACTCCAATTGTTCCAGCTTCAGCGGGCTTCCGTATGTTTGCTGCTGGAACACTTTCCAACACCGCGAATTCTCCAGCTTCGTCTGCGGGTGCCAAGGGTAGCACAACACCAGCGATACCAGCTACTCCGTCAACTCCTTCCTCAGCTCCGAAATCAACACCAGCTCCTACTACCCCTTCACAGGCAGCCGGTACAACTTCGAGGATCTTGCGAACGACCAACTCGCGAGTTCAGCAAGCCAATTCCGCAGCCACCGATCAGGCGCTGCTTTCCCTCCTGGCAACGAAAAATGCACTGCGAGTGAAATAACAGCGATTAAAGTAAGGCAATCACATTGCTGTAGCTTCGCGACTGTTTGTACAACCGATCGACCCAACTTATACTTGTGTGTAAGTTGGGTCGATTCTTTTAACGCCTATATGTTACCTAGTTGCGGCTCCTAAAACGAAAAGACTTTATGATGGAACGCAATAAGACTGATTCTCCAACAGATAGCAGGAAATGGGGCATACGAAGCCAAATCATTTGTTTCCTGTTGAGTCTTTTTTCGCTGACAGGATTGGGGCACTCTCAAGAGAGCGATGAAGCCTCGAATCGGTACCGAGAACAAATAAAGCCGCTGTTGCTCAGTCGCTGCAGTTCATGTCATGGACCAGAGAAGCAAGAGGGTGGCCTTCGATTCGATCGCGCAAGTTCTTTGCAGCGCGGAGGTGATAGTGGCAATACACTCGTCGCCGAGAAACTCGAACAGAGCGAGCTATGGAAGCGAATTCTCTCGACCGGTGAGGATCGCATGCCTCCCGAGGGAGATCGACTATCACCTCAACAGCAGGAATTAATCAAAACATGGATCATCGATGGCATACCCGGCTTGAAGCTTGCTGCTAGTCAGGAAGAAAAAGATCCACGCCTAAATCATTGGGCTTGGCAGCCTATCAAGCGACCTGCAATCCCTGAATTATTGCCAGGAACATCTGACTCCTTGAGCAATCCGATCGATGCCTTTATTGGCGATCAACTATGGAGAAACGGGTTTTCTTTTTCTCGCGAAGCAAATATTACGGTTTTACTCCGTCGACTCTCTTTAGACCTGCGAGGACTTCCACTATCACCCGATGAACTTGAGTACTATCAGAGCCAAAGCGATCCTCAATTTGCTTACAGTCAAGCGGTAGATCGATGGTTAAACGATCCTGCGTATGGCGAACGCTGGGCGCGACACTGGCTCGATATTTCACACTATGCAGATACTCATGGCTTCGAACGCGATCAACGTCGAGATAATGCATGGCGTTATCGAGATTATGTTATCGACAGTTTCAACGGCGACCGTCCCTACGATGAATTCGTACGACAACAAGTAGCTGGAGACGTTGTACCGAGCGCCAATACCGAATCGGTATTGGCATCTGGCTTTCTAGCAGCTGGTCCTTATGACTTCGTGGGGCAGGAAGAAACTCGGAGCATGGTACTTCGTCGAGCAGCTCGAGCCGACGATCTGGATGATATGGTAACGCAGGTTATGACTGCTTTTTGCGGTGTGACAATACACTGCGCGAGGTGCCACGATCACAAACTCGATCCCATTACGCAAAATGAATACTATGCTCTTACCGCAGTTATGGCGGGTGTAAGACGAGCTGATCGACCTATCCATCCAGAGCAGTTGGAGCGTCACGAAGCTGAGCATAAGAGACTCCGAGAAAAGATTGCTGGCCTGCAATCCGAAATAGCCAGACGGCGCGGTCAGGGTTTGCAACTCGCCGACGTTGTGGGTGGTGGCGATGGCTTCGGACGTGGACAATTCGGTAATGGAGTCGATCCCGCAAGCGGCAAAAGCAAAATCGACAAGCGTGGCTTCCTCGAGAATGTAGTCGTCAATCAATTCCATCGTAGTGAAATCGCTGGCATCGATGGAGTCTTGATTCCTGACGGAGGTCAACTAGCACCTGAAAATAAAGTCACCATCAGTTCAACGGGGCTAACGATTTCAGTTCCTGATACCTCCGGTCAAGCGTGGGATGCGATTCGCTTTGGACCGGTGAACTCGCAGCACTCCAATACTCTAGCTGGAATTGACTTTTCGAAGGATCATCAACTCCTCGGTATTCATGCCAATGCCGCGATCACGTTTGATCTGCGGCAACTCCAGTCTTCGACTTCTAAACCTTTCAATCGTTTCTCTGCTTCGGTCGGATACTTCGGTCAAACCCCACTTCATGGGGCTAGCGTATATGTCTATCTCGATGGTCAGATGATGTCTTCCTTTGAAAACATCGGACGAGACGATGGCGTATTGTCTTTGAGTTTCCCTATCGCAAAAGAAAATCGTTTTCTGACATTGATGGCGACCGATAGCGGTAATGGGATTGCACATGATCAGATCTGCTTCATCGATCCCGTGCTCGAATCGGAATCAACTCCGGAGTCCGGTAATTCCGAAAGAGAGCAGATTGCCAATGAGCTAAGGCAATTGCACAAGGATCTTCAGCAAGCGCAAGAGGATCGCAAGTTGCTTAAAGAGCCTGATCGTTTCTATGGAGTGCGATCTGGTGACCTCCAAGAGATACGGCGTCTTCGTAGAGGAAATCCTGAGGACCCACTTGAATTGGTCATGCCTGGTTCGATTAGTTGCCTTCCTCTCGATGGACAGTTAACCGATACTCAAGCCTCCGATGGTGAAAGACGTATTGCGCTTGCAAACTGGTTAACCCATTTAAACAATCCCCTTACGGCACGCGTTATTGTTAATCGATTATGGCATTATCATTTCGGGCGTGGATTAGTGGAAACTCCTAGCGACTTTGGGCTCGGCGGATCGCAACCTTCGCACCCGCTTTTGCTCGACTGGTTGGCCAGCGAATTGATCGAACATCGTTGGTCTATCAAGCATATCCAAAGGTTGATATGTTCCAGCACCACCTATCGACAGTCTTCGACATACAACGAAAAAGCGTTTCAGGTCGATTCAAATAATCGCCTTCTTTGGCGTCGTTCGCCGCAGCGTCTTGATGCTGAATCACTGCGAGATGCAATTCTCTCAGTCAGTGGTTGCATCGATCGGAGATTCCATGGGCCGGGATATCGGGACTTCGATTACCAAGAAGAGTATGCCCCCGTTTATCGCTACATTCCTGCCACGCGTCCCGATCTTTGGAGGCGTACGATTTATCGCTTCGTTGTTCGTACCACGACCCATCAATTTCTGGCGACACTGGATTGTCCCAATGCTGCCAACTTGACTCCAGTTCGCGATCGCACAACCACACCGCTACAGGCACTCGCTCTGCTGAACAATGAGTTTATGCGTTCCCAAGCAGATCTATTTGCGAATCGGCTGAGAAGCGAATGTCCCGAAGAGGTTACAGCGCAAATAAGTCGCGCCTTCGAACTTTGTTTTTGCCGCCAACCAACGCTCGCTGAGTCTCAGGCTGCGTCGAAGCTAATCGCCTCCTCAGGGCTAGAATCGTTTTGTCTGATGCTTTTCAATGCCAACGAATTCTTTTACGTGGACTGAGATCGTTTATGAAATCACGAAGAGAAGCACTTTGGCAACTTGCGGGCGGCCTGGGAGGAGTTGCACTGACAAGCCTTCTAAAGTCGGAGCGGTTACTTGCAGTGGACGACACAGGAAAAGTTCCTGGCGCAGATCACAACTCCAGTGCAACTACTATTCCGAAGCGAGCCAAAGCTGTCATTCAGATATTCTGTCCAGGTGGATTGAGTCAAGTTGATACTTGGGACTACAAACCGGAACTTGAGAAACGAGCTGGTAAGCCATTTGATCCCGATGGTAAGTTGACGTTTTTTGCTTCACAACCCGGAAATTGTCAGCCAAGTTTCTTTAAATTTCGGCAGCATGGCCAAAGCGGTCGCTGGATCAGCGATTTATTCCCTCAACTTGCTACTCACGTTGATGACATCGCTTTTCTTCATTCGATGCACAGCAAATCGGCACTGCATGGACCTGCGATGTTCATGATGAATAGCGGTTTCACGCGACCTGGATTTCCCAGTATGGGCTCTTGGGTTACTTATGGATTAGGTAGCCTCAATGACGACTTGCCAGCGTTTGTGGTTCTCCCCAATCCGCGCGGTTTACCTCCAGGAGGAGTTAGCAATTGGGGAGCAGGTTTCCTACCCGCTGAGTATCAAGGAACTTCTCTCGAGACGTCGATCGATAGGCCAGCAATCACAGACCTTTTCCCAATTGAGAAACGCAAAATCGCTAGCGAAAGCGAACAAGAGTCGCGAGATTTTCTTCGAGCACTCAATGCAACTCATGCCTCACAAAGACCAGGTGATTCGGAACTCGAAGCCCGCATCGCCTCGTATGAGTTAGCCGCAAGATTACAACTAAGTGCACCTGAAGTAACAGACGTTTCGAAGGAATCAGCTGCGACTGAGAGCTTATATGCCATCGCCGATCCTGAGTTGGGGCTGTTCGGACGGCAGTGCCTACTTGCGCGGCGACTGGTTGAGAGAGGAGTGCGGTTTGTACAGATCTACTGTGGCGCGGAAAACACAACCGCCAAGAAGATTCGCCCCAATTGGGATTCTCATGAGGACCTTCCACGAGACCATGGGTATTGGGGTGCTGTCCTCGATCGCGGCGCTTCTGGTTTACTAACCGATCTAAAACAGAGAGGCTTACTGGATTCAACGCTAGTGATTTGTACAACCGAGTTCGGGCGACAGCCTGCTGCCCAAGGGGGGCGCGGCCGCGATCATAACGCTGGAGCATTCACTGCCTGGATGTGCGGCGGGGGAGTACGAGGTGGTGTTTCCTACGGCGCGACCGATGATCTCGGATATGAAGCCGTTCTACATCCGACCTACTGCTATGATTTGCATGCGACTGCCCTTCACCTTTTGGGGATCGATCACGAAAAACTAACCTATTACAACAATGGGATTCAGCGGCGACTGACGGACGTTCATGGAGAGGTAATCCGCGAGATTTTGCTTTGAGCTGAATCGTTTTGCAGCTCAAAATCGATTACAATGACGCGCGTCGCTGACCTGGCGATTTCCCTCCCGTAGTCTGATTCTTTTTATCAGGTATTCCCGCCATGAGATTGTTGAGCTTCTCTGTTCAACTTCGCACTAACGTGTTTCAAGCTTGTCGTTACCTTTCCTTTGTTATCGTGCTTTTGGTCACGCTTGTGTCTGCAAGCGACGTCGTTGGCGAAGAGCCGTTGATTCTTCACCAATTCAAGACACAGCTTTTGACGGATACCTATTTTTCGGAGGGTATCGGTGTTGGCGACATAAATGGCGATAAAATAAACGACATCGTTTATGGACCACATTGGTATGCTGGACCCGACTTCGAAAAAGCTAATGAGATTTACTCACCTGTTCCGCAAAACAAAGAAGGTTACGCAGATAACTTCTTTAACTGGGTTTATGATTTCGACGGTGATGGTGCCAATGATGTTTTAGTGGTTGGATTTCCTGGAACACCAGCATTCGTTCACCAGAATCCGGGGCGAAGCAAAAGGGCCTGGATCAAACAACAAGTGTTTGATTGGGTTTCTAATGAGTCACCACACTTCACGCAACTTGTTGGCGATGCAACGCCAGAGCTGGTTTGCTCGCGAGATGGCTTTTTCGGCTTTGCAACTTTTGATCCGAAATCACCGTGGGAGCCTTGGAAGTTTCATGCTGTTAGCCAGCAGGTCACTGATAAACGTTTCGGACATGGTCTGGGAGTTGGTGACGTCAATGGAGACGGGCGACTTGATATTGTTCATTCCAAGGGGTGGCTTGAGCAGCCCGCAACGGCACCCTTGGAGACAAGATGGAAGCCTCATGATGCCTCCTTCAGTTCGGTCTATGGTGGAGCCGAAATGCATGTCTACGATGTCGATGGAGATGGACTTAATGACGTGATTACGAGTGAAGCGGCCCATGATTTTGGACTTTCCTGGTACCGCCAAACGCGAGATGGCGAGATTGTATCGTTCACCCGCAATTCGATCATGGGTTCGCATCCATCGGAGAATCCCTATGGTGTTCTCTTCACAGAATTACATTCATTGCAATTAGCCGATATCGATGGCGATGGTCTTCAGGACATTGTCACCGGAAAGACTTACTATTCACATCATCGTCAAAGTCCTATGTGGGACGCGGGCGCCGTTGTCTATTGGTTTGCCCTGAAACGTGAAAAAGATGGTGTAAGGTTTATTCCCTATAAAGCTACTGCAGACACTGGAGTTGGCCGGCAGTTGGTAGTGCGAGATATCAATGGCGATGGGCATCTCGACATGGCTGTTGGTGGAATGAAGGGAGCTCATGTTCTGCTTCACGAGGACCAAAAGGTTGATGCTGTCGCATGGAAAGAGGCTCAACCAAAACCCTATGTTGGAAAGAAACTGCCGGCCCCTACAGCAGCAGTCGCTTTGCGTGGTCCGAAGGCTGATCTTGGCCGGACTACCGGCCGAATCGCCAATGCGATTGAAGGGGAAAAGATTGGAAGGAAACCGTCTGCGGGAACCGCTGAACCGCAAGCGATGGGAAGCTTCCCGAACGATACCTGGAGTGGTGACTCTCATCTTTGGTGGACAGGAGCCAAGCCGGGTGATGTACTCGAGATGGAATTGCCGGGACGAGAGAAAATTAGGGCTTTGCAATTAGTTCTCACTTGCGCCCGCGACTATGGTATTGTGCAGGTTGCACTCGATGATCAACCTCTTGGTAAGCCTATCGATCTTTTCAATCCTGAAGTCATTACTACCGGGGTACTTACTTTTGAAGGTCTGAGGGTTGACGACAAGCCGACTCATAAACTTTCGATAACGATTGTTGGAGCTAATCCGAAAGCTGCTCCATCCCACATGGTTGGTGTCGACTGGGTACGCTGGATCGCCGAGGGAGATAGCCTAGATTCAGCAGATGAGAAAGATGATTCGATTGCGCCGCTGTCTGCTGATGGTCGAACTCTAAACCTAGACTTTGAAACCGGTACTCTCCAGGATTGGACCGCATCGGGCGATGCCTTTGAGGGGCAGCCCATCGAGGGCGATACGGTTGTCCTACGGCGACCGGATATGAGCAGTCGCCACCGGGGTAAGTTTTGGATTGGTGGCTACGAGAAACTCAAGGACGCCGGCACTGGCACGTTGACCAGCGTACCGTTTGAAGTCACCCATCCCTACGCCAGCTTCTTGGCTAATGGCGGACCGCAATCCGAATGTCGCGTGGAATTAATTCGGCAAGATACAGGAAAAGTGTTTTATCAGATATCTGGTACCGAGATGGAGAATTTGCGTCCAGTGCACGTCGACCTGCGTCCGCATCAGGGGAAGATGATTTCGATTCGCTTGGTCGATGAATCCAAAAATGGTTGGGGACATCTTAACTTCGATCATTTTCGTTTTCACGATACTGCTCCAAAGAAATTCACCCAGCCAGTTGCGGTGCTGGTACCTGATGAATACCCACTCTCTAAAGTCGATGCGGCTCAAGCCGCTGCAGCGATGAAGTTACCTGAAGGATTTAAGGTAACCGTAGCAGCAGCGGAACCGGAGGTAATGCAACCCATTGCGATGGCGCTGGACGACAAAGGACGCGTCTGGATCGCCGAGGCTTATGAGTACCCAATTCGCGCCAAGGGGGATAAGGGACGCGACCGAATTCTCATCTTTGAAGACGAGAATGGCGATGGGAAATTCGATACCCGAAAAGTGTTTGCCGAAGGCTTGAACTTGGTGAGTGGGTTGGAAGTTGGTTTCGGTGGTGTGTGGGTTGGAGCTGCTCCCTATCTGCTTTTCATTCCCGATCGAAATGCCGACGACAAACCAGATAGCGAACCTCAAATCCTGCTCGATGGTTGGGGGCTACAAGATACGCACGAGACTCTCAACGCTTTCATCTGGGGTCCGGATGGTTGGCTTTATGGATGTCATGGTGTCTTCACGCATTCGAAAGTTGGAAAGCCAGGAACCAAGGACGAGGATCGTGTACCGATCAATGCTGGTGTATGGCGTTACCATCCCACAAAACATATCTTTGAAGTATTCGCGCATGGTACCAGTAATCCATGGGGCGTTGATTTCAATGATTACGGTGATGCTTTTATTACCGCCTGCGTGATCCCGCATCTGTATCACATGATCGATGGTGGACGCTACATTCGGCAAGCTGGTAATCACTTTAATCCGCACACTTATCAAGACATCAACACCATCGCGGATCACTTGCATTATCTTGGTGCAACTCCGCACAGCGGGAATAGTAAGTCCGATGCAGCTGGCGGTGGTCATGCTCACGCTGGTGCGATGATCTACCTGGGTGGTCGTTGGCCCAAGGAATATCGCAATGGACTTTTCATGAATAATATTCATGGACAGCGATTGAACATGGACATTCTCAAGCCAGATGGTTCGGGATATATCGGTAGCCATGGTCCTGATTTTCTATTGACTGGCGACAATGCTTCTCAAATCCTCAATTTGCGCTATGGACCTGACGGCAATGCCTGGATGATTGATTGGTACGACATGCAGGCATGCCATCGTGTTGAGGTCAATGTGCATGATCGAAGCAACGGTCGTATTTACAAAATCATTTATGGGGACAGCGAAAAGGGGACAGATCTTTCAAAGCTAACGGATGCTGAGCTAGCTAAGCATGCGCTTAACCCGAATGATTGGTTTGTACGTCACAGCCGTCGAATTCTTCAGGAGCGATTTAATGCTGGTAAGCTCGCACCGGAATCGCGTGGCATATTAGTAGAAATCGCACGAACTCATCAGGATGAGACACGCGTTCTTCGAGCGCTGTGGGGATTGCATGTAACGGGTGGAGTCGATGCCGATTTGACCGGAGAGATGCTAAAGCATGCTAGTCCGTATGTCCGCAGTTGGGCGATCAGGCTCAAGATGGAAGATGCCTCCGCCGGCAAGGATGCAGATTGGCACTCGCAACTTGCTAAGCTGGGAGCAAGCGATAATTCTCCAGTAGTTCGCTTGGCTATCGCATCTGCGACCCAGCGACTGCCACTTGAAGCCCGCTGGAACATTCTGCAGCCACTCTGCAGTCATGCCGAAGATGCCAATGATCACAATTTACCATTGATGTATTGGTACGCAGCAGAGCCTCTTGCTGATTTGGAGCCTACGCGAGCATTGGCTTTAGGACTGGCTGCAGGTGAACATATTCCGTTGCTTCGCGATTTTATGCTTCGACGGATTGGTAGTTCGAATGCTGATGAGGCACTCGTCGTGCTAGTGAAGGGTCTGGGAAGCGCTCAGGAGGATTCTCTGCGAAAGACATTTCTTGGGGCCATTCGCGCCGCATTGAAAGGGCAGCGTAAAGTCAACGCTCCTGAATCTTGGCGCGAAGTTTACGAGAAGCTGTCTCAATCGGGAGATGGTGAGGTCAAACTGCAGGCAATTGCACTTGGAGTGACCTTTGGCGATTCAAAGGCTATGGCCGTTATGAGATCTTCTGTCGCGGATAAGGATCAATCGATCGAATCGCGTCGAGTCGCGTTGGAATCGTTGCTGGAGGCTAAGGATCCGGAGTTGGTCGACACGTTGCTCGACTTAGCTGTGAATTCTCCTATGGCAGATATTGCGATTCGCGGGCTTGCGTCCTACGACAGTCCTAAGACGGCCGAAGTTCTTTTAAGCAACTACGCAGGTCTACCTGCTGAGCTTAAGCGGGCTGCCCTGGCGACATTGTGTGCTCGTAGTGCTTCTGGAGTTCAGTTGCTGAAAGCGATCGAAAGTAAGCGTGTTCCTAACACAGATCTAACAGCGGATTTAGTTCGGCAGCTTCAATATCACAAGAGTGAGGATCTAGATAAATTACTCGGCAATGTTTGGGGTACTGTGCGGCAGTCACCGGAAGAGAAGCTAAAGATGATTGCGGAGTATAAATCTTTGGTCGCTTCGACAACGTTGCCGAAGCCCGATTTGACTGCGGGACGAGCCATCTTTGCACAGACGTGTGGAAAGTGCCACGTTCTTTACGGTGTAGGAAGTCAGATTGGACCAGATCTGACTGGATCCAATCGATCGGATCTTGATTACCTGTTGAGCAATATCGTTGATCCAAGTTCTGTTATGGCGAAGGAGTATCAGCCGACGATCATACTTACGGAGGATGGACGAGTCGTTACTGGTCTAGTGAAGGCGGAAGATGAGAAGACGATTACGTTACAAACAACAGATGAACTGGTGGTGATGCCCAAAGATGAGATTGAGCAGAGGCAGTTGAGCGATAAGTCAATGATGCCTGAAGATCAACTGAAGCAGTTCAATCAAGATCAAGTTCGTTCTTTGATCGCTTATCTTTCTGCGAAGAAACAGACTCCGATGAAGGCTACTTCGGATAACACTTCGACTCTTTTCAATGGTAAGGATCTCAAAGGATGGACGGGGACTGAGGGGCTTTGGACGGTTGAGAATGGTGAAATCGTTGGTCGAACTGAGGGACTTGAGAAAAATGAGTGGATTGTTAGTGATCTTGAAGTAAATGATTTTCGATTCTCACTTGATGTACTCCTCACCAACAATCAAGGAAACAGTGGAATCCAGTTCCGGAGTGAGGCATCAGATGGCGAGGTTAGTGGTTATCAAGCCGATATCGGACCTGGATGGTGGGGTAAGCTTTACGAAGAGCATGGCCGAGCCCTTCTTTCTGAGAAATCAGGAGAGGAGCATGTCAAAGCTGGGGAATGGAACAAGTATGAGATTTTGGTCCAGGGAGATCATATACGAACATTTATCAATGGTCAGCCTTGCGTAGATCTCCACGATCCTAAAGGTCGGAAGCGGGGCATTCTAGCTCTGCAACTTCACTCCGGTGGTAAGACCGAAGTTCGTTTTAGGAATCTGAAGCTACAGGTTCTTCCCTAGGTCCCAGCTTGGAGTAGTAATCTGTGGTAGCGATCAGATGCAGTAAGTTCTCTCGCTGTTGCGCGCAAATTGCAGCATCGCTGCTGCTTGTTGTGATGATCGGTCCAGCTTTGCTTTTTGGTGGGGATTCGGAACACAACAGTCGTCCTAACGTTGTGATCTTCCTGGTCGATGATCTCGGCTCAGCGGATGTTGGATTTGCAGGGGGTACTGAAATCCCGACGCCGAGTATCGATCGACTTGCCAACCAGGGAGCTATACTCGACCAGTTTTATGTCATGCATGTATGCTCGCCGACGAGAGCGGCGCTCATGACGGGGCGTTATCCAATTAGGTATGGCCTGCAGACTGGGGTGATTCGTCCTGATTGGGCTTACGGGTTGTCGCTGGAAGAGCGTTTGCTGTCGAATGTATTTCGGGACAGCGGCTATGCGACTGCGATTTTTGGCAAATGGCACCTGGGAATGTTTACTAGAGACTATCTTCCGACTCGTCGGGGTTTTGACTTTCAATATGGTAATTATTGTGGGGCGATAGATTGCTTCACGAAAATGCGGCAAGGTGGTTACGATTGGCATCGCAATGATAAGGTGGCTAGGGAAGAAGGCTATTCGACTGAACAACTCGCGGAAGAGGCTGTGGCATGGGTGAATGGTTTGGAAAAAGGTAAGCCGTTTCTGATGTATGTGCCTTTCAATGCCGTTCATGCGCCATTACAGGCTCCCGAGCGATATCGTACACAGTTTGCAAACCTTAAAGGTTCTCGAGGACAGTATGCAGCGATGCTCTCAGCCGTAGACGAAGCGATTGGTAAGGTGACCGATGCAATCGATCAGTTGCGTGGTAGCGATAGCACTATTTACATTTTTTCGACGGACAATGGTGGGCCAGCGCCGGGTAAAACGACAAGTAACGGGTCGCTTAGATCGGGTAAAGGCACACTTTATGAAGGAGGAGTGCGGTCGTGTGCGTTTATATCATGGAAGGGGCATATTGTGGCAGGATCGCATATCCGCGAACCGCTCCATGTAGTCGATATCCTTCCTACGCTCGCAGAAATGGCTGGTATCGAATTGAAGTCGGTTTTGCCTTTAGATGGATTGGATTTTTCGCCGTTGCTCGAAAATTCTGTGAGTGAGACAGAACGCAGACGCTTCAGTGAAGAGAGGCCCGTTTTGATAAACGCGGAAGCCCATCGGGGTGCTTTGCGATTAGGTTCTTGGAAATTGCTCGTGAAAAGGCCGGGCGTATCCGACTCTGATTCAGCGGACGAAAGTGCAGGCAGAGAGCAGGTTAAGCAAAGTGATTCAGCCGGTGAGATTGTTCCGGATAAAAATGACCGTGCTACAGAACGAGATGGGTTAGTAGTTGAGCTTTACGATTTATCAAATGATCCCGGAGAGAACAAGGATTTGGCATCGATCGAGATGACGAAGTGTGAGGAGTTGCTCGGTCACTATCGAAAATTAGAATCTCAAGCCAAGCCTGCGTTAGCGACATCTAAGAAAACTATCCTAAAGACACCCAAGGTCTGGGGCGAGTGGCCGGAGCGGTAAGGATGTGTTCTGGTGAATACTTTTAGCTACTCCGTTTGGCTCAAATGTCTATGCACATTGTATAATTGTATAGATGGCGAGATGTGCTTTACCACCCATCAGTAAGGACTCGGGAGGATGATACTGGAGCCGATGGAACTTAAAGAACGATAGTCTGGAAGTTGAGTTCAGTGGGTATTCTTACGTCGTGCGTCGTAAGTGGCGAGGAGCTATGACATCACTTGCCAAACCGAGTCGTTCTAGGAGTTTGATTTCATAGTAGCTGATATCAACTTCCCACCATCGATGTTGAACGCTTGCTGAAGAGGGGTCTTCGTGGTGGTTGTTATGCCAACCTTCACCGACTGTAAGTAACGCTACGAGCCAATTGTTTCGGCTATCTTCATCGGTTTCATAGTTGCGATAGCCGAACATATGAGAGAGTGAGTTGACGGACCATGTAATATGCCAAACGGCTACAACGCGGACGAAGACGCCCCAGACAACGAAGCCCAATCCACTCCAGAGAGCATTACTCACTTGGCCGTAAATGAGATAGTCGATCAAAAAACCAAGGGCGAAGAAGACTGGTATCTGTCCTCCAGAGTAAATGAGTTGGCGATAGGGATTGAGTTCCAATTTCATGTAGAAGGGATCACGCAGTAGATCTTTAGAGAATTTTTCTAGGCTAGCGATGCTGTAGGTTTGCCGATTGACGAGAGCGAGCCAGCCGAAATGCGACCAGAAGAAGTTGACCCGCGGGCTGTGCGGATCGGGTATTTCATCGGAATGGACGTGGTGAAGGCGATGAGTAGTAACCCAGCGAGCTGGTGTATCTTGCAGGCAGCATATGCCAAGGATAGCAAAAAGATGTTCGATCGCTTTAGGGGTTTTAAAACTTCGGTGGGTAAGCAGGCGATGATATCCAATCGTGATACCTTGGCCGAAAAGGTGAATGCCAATTAGGCAAGAGATCACGGCTGGCCAACTAAATAGTGTTGGGAGGAATGCAAGAGTAGCCAGTAGGTGAATGGTGACAATCGTGCAGACGTACATTCGATTTAAGCGAAATGGAATGACTGTCGAAGGGAAGTCTTGTCCGCGCGTTGTAGCGTTTGATTTTTTCAGCATGAATATTGCTATTCCAAATTGAAATCTAATGAAACCATTGCGGAAGTCTCTCGAGGCAAACTGGTTCAATAGTTCAATAGGAGTTTGCGGTGCCGCTTTAGAAGCGGTCGTCGAGCGAAAGGCTGGCAACAATTTGGCATGTTGTGCGGCGCTTGTATAGACCGCGAATCGAGTTTGGTGGTTTTTTCCGAAAAGATAGGCTTTTTCGGCGTGACATCACCGATTTTTTCGAGAGCTTCAATGCTTGCTTATGTGGATTTATTTACTTTGCTTTAGAAAGCTAGCGAGCTTATCGAGGTCATCGGTACCGATGAGATCGACACCATGATCTCGCAGGACTCCCCAAATCCTTTCGTTTTCCGGAGTTGCCCAGAAACGCAAGAGGCATCCTTGGGCATGCGTTTTCTTGACGATAGCGATTAGCTTTTCCTTTTCATGTTGAGGAAACTCTCCTTCACCATTCCAGCGAAAGTGATTACGCCAGTTATCGCTTATTAGAGGAAATTGGTGGAAACTCAAATCGCGATGTTCGAGAGTTTCTAGTCGTCCATCGATGGCTACTAAGCGATCTGCATCCTGTTGGACTAACTGGATCGGACGATTGCCGCTGAGAATAGCTTGAACTGCGGGCTGTCGCTGGGGGAGTTGTGATTTGAGTAGCGGCTTATATTGTTCAAGAAGTTGTTTGAGTTTGGGATATATTTCGTCGCCGTTGGATTTTATGTCAATCAGAAGAATGACGGATTGATTTGGGGAATAGATCCAGCCGTTGTTTTCGTTGAATCGTTTAAGTAACGGTTTTAGATACATCTCCTCAAAGTTACGTTCGGGGTTGAGATCTTTTCGATCATGGGCGACCAGGATGCTGTCCTGCACCAGCCATATGTCTGCTTCGATAGAGCGAAATCCAAGCTGTAAAGCATCGAAAAGTGGGTGTGGGTTCTGGTAGTCATTGTGAGCATGAGCATTTTCCAGATACGCAGTAGCTTCGAGCGGTATCGAGGACTGAGGATGGACGAGAGTGAGAGTCCATGGAGTTGCAAAAACTATCAGAATTTTCAGCAACCAATTGACATAGTTTGGAATGAGCATAAAGGCCTGACTAAGAGAGGGCCGGGAATTATCGACTGCAGTAACGAGGGTAGCACAAAATGGGGTATTACAGGGAAATCCATGTTAGGATCTTGAAATGAAAACGGTATTTGGGACATGCTATAGGATCGCTTGATCGACAGCCAGCATTTGGATGCCAAATGAAGGTTGTAGACGATACTTCATTTCTTCCCGCCTGTAATCGCAATCCAAATCTAGTCTATCAGGATGCTCTTCATGTTCACTTCGCGTTGGCTGTTCAATAAGGCTTTTTGTGTTGTCGCTTTCTTCGCTTTTATAGGCTTGGTTTCCTGGTGTGATGCACTTGAAGCGAAGGAATTCGAGCAGCTTCCAGAAGTTATGGCCACGGTGTCATCGGCAGGAAAAGATGGGGCGGAGTCGACCGATTATCAGGAGTGGTTAGCAAAGGGACCTAAACCGAAATGGATTTGGGGAGCTAATGAGAACCAAGAGTATGTAGTTACGAAGGTCTTTGAGGCGGGAGTAATCAAGAAAGCTATTTTGAGTACTTCTTGTGACAATCGGCAGAAGGTTTTCATCAATGACCAAGTTGTTGGCGAGAGTAGTGATTGGTCAGTTGCGATGCAGGCGGATGTTAGCAAGTTTATTAAGGTGGGCAAGAACACCATTCGAGTGGAAGTGGTCAACGAGGGTGGTATTGCAGCGATGGTTTCAAAGCTTGTTCTGTTGGACGACAAGGGAGAGTTGCAAACGGTAGAGTCGGATAGCTCTTGGTTGGTTGCTGACAGAAAGACACCGGATCAGACAACCGAGGCCAGGGTTGTTGCCGACTACGGAGCGGCACCATGGGGGCAAGTTTTTAGCAATCCTGGTGGTGATCCAACGAAGGGGCAGTTTCTTGTACCAGAGGGTTTTCAGATTGAGAAGCTCTTTACTGTACCGAGAGACGAATTGGGATCGTGGGTTTGTGTCACTACGGATAACAAAGGGCGTTTGATTGTAAGCGATCAAGAGAATAAGGGGCTATGTCGTATAACTCCTGCTCCGATAGGAAGCAAGGAGCCGACCAAGGTCGAGAAGCTTGATGTGGCGATGTCTGGCGCGCAGGGGCTGCTCTATGCTTTTGATAGTCTTTATGTATGTGCAAACGGGGGGCCAGGAAGTGGAGTGTATCGACTGAAAGATACCGATGGCGACGATCAGTTTGATGAAGTGAAAAAACTATTTGCGATTCGCGGTGGTGGAGAACATGGACCGCATGCTTTGAGGTTGAGTCCTGATGGCAAGTCGATTTTCGTATGTGCGGGAAACCATACACTTCCGCCGATGGATCGCAAGCTGAATACGACTCCACAAACTATGGGTGGTCCACGATCTGAGCAGCTGGAAGCTGTTCTTCCAGAGGGAATGACGAGCCGGATAGCACCTGTGTGGGATGAGGACTTACTTCTTCCTCGCCAGTGGGATTCTAATGGTCATGCTGCGGGTATTGTGGCTCCGGGAGGATGGATTGCGAAGATGGATCCGGAGGGGAAGACGTGGGAGATGTTCACTGTTGGCTATCGCAATCAGTATGACTTCGATTTCAATGCGGATGGTGAAATGTTTGTGTACGACTCGGACATGGAATGGGACATGGGAACGCCATGGTATCGTCCGACTCGAGTTTTACATGCTACAAGTGGTAGTGAGTTTGGTTGGCGAAGTGGAACGGGTAACTGGCCGGCGTACTACGTAGATAGTCTGCCTGAATTGGTGAATATTGGCCCAGGTTCTCCTGTGGGAGTTCAGTTTGGCTATGGGACAAGGTTTCCAGCCAAGTACCAGAAAGCTCTGTACATATGCGACTGGACCTTCGGCACGATGTATGCGATTCACATGGTGCCGTCCGGAGCGAGCTACACAGCGACGAAGGAAGAGTTCGTAGCTCGAACACCACTGCCGCTTACTGATGTGACTGTGGGCAAGGATGGAGCTTTGTATTTCACGGTTGGAGGTAGAGGTACTCAATCCGAGCTCTATCGTGTGACCTACGTTGGTACAGAGTCGACAACGGCAGTGGATTGCCGTGAGAAGGATGGGATGGAGCTGCGAAATTTGCGAAGTAAGTTGGAGGCGTTCCATCATGAGCAAGTTGCTGGCAAGGGGACCGAAGAAAAGTTAGCCGAGACGGCTCGATTTCTGATTCCTTATCTTGGGCACGATGACCTTCATATTCGGTATGCAGCTCGAGTTGGACTAGAGCGAATTCCGGTAAAGTTTTGGGCCACTAGCGTTCTCAATTCAGCAGATATCAATACACGAATCAATGGAACAGTCGGACTAGCGCGAGTTGGCGGTGCTGATCTACAAGATGCGGTTTTGGATTCGCTCAATAAGCTAGCCTGGAAAGCACTATCGCCCACCCAGCAACTTGATTTGGCGAGGACATACGAACTTGTTTTGATTCGCCTAGGGGCAGTAAGCGAACAAGAAAAGCAGGTGTTGCAGCAGCGTTTGGGAACGCTGTTTCCGAGCGGGAATGAAAAACTTGATCGGGAACTTGCGATATTGAATGTTTTTCTTGAGACGCCAGATATAGCGAAGAGGATTACGGATGTCTTAGCAAGAGAACGGTCTAACGTAGTTGATAAGTTATCGAATGAAAACCTTGAGGAAGTCATTAGGCGAAATCGCGGGTATGGCTCCTCTATTGCTGCGATGCTCGCCAATCAACCGGATCTCGAGCAGATCCATATGGTCTTAACGTTGCGAAACCTTAGGAGTGGCTGGACTGTTGGGCAGCGGGAGGCTTATTTCCAGTGGTTTGCAAAGGCGATGAATTGGGATGGAGGGAACAGCTATAAGAAGTTTCTTTCGAATATAAGTGACGATGCCTATGCAACCACGACAGACGTTGAGCGATTTCATCTTGAGGCAGTAGGAGCACGAAAGTCGACAGCTGTGCAAACAGAGCTTCCGAAGCCGCAAGGACCAGGAAAGGCTTATTCCGTGGAGGAACTTGTCGGCCTATCGTCAGGTGGTTTACATGATCGCAACTTTGAAAACGGAAAGAAAATGTATGCTGCTGCTCGCTGTGTCATTTGTCATCGATATGGAAACGATGGAGGAGCGACTGGTCCTGACTTGACCCAGGCTGCTGGGCGATTTGCAGCTAAGGATTTGATTGAGGCGATAATCGATCCAAGTCGTGTTATTTCTGATCAATATAAAACGACCGTGATTTCAACTTCGGATGGCGAAATTGTTACTGGTCGTATTGTCCGCGATGATGGTCAAGAGTTAGTGCTGGCGACAGATCCAGAGAATGCTAGCAAGACGGTGAAAATTGCTAAAAAGGATATTGAAGAGCAGAAGCCATCAACGGTATCGTTGATGCCACGAGAACTACTGAATGGTCTCAATCAAGAAGAAGTCCTTGACTTGCTAGCCTACATTCTATCGCGAGGTAACCCAAACGACACCATTTTCAAACGCTAGCATAACTTCAATTTACACCAATCTACAGGACATGCGCAGCCTTCCCCTGCGCCTGTCCGCGCATCCCACACGCCTGTCCGCGCATCCCACGCGCCTGTCCGCGCATCGGGCATTGGCGGCGTGCTTGTCCCTAGATAACGGCCGCTGAATCGTGTCTGGCTGAGGCGGATTGGCCGCTACGCGCGCAGCTATAGCTACCTGATCTTATTCGCCTTTCTTCGATCCACGAAAACCATGCCTGAAGCGCATAGTAGGATCGGCCAGAGATCGCTCCTATCAAGCGATTTCAGTTGCGGGCCAGGGCGGGGAAGGCCGGTTGCTTGGGTTTGAGTCTTCTCGGTCCATCGAGATCCTATTTCTGGGGTGTTCTGAAAACGCCACTTAGAGCGTCGAACAACCATTGCAGTTGACCAGGTGACGCTTGCGGCGACGCTCGGCTATTTCTCGCAACTTCT
>Ga0315900_10000248_pt1 | contig 96194 bp, 91 predicted proteins | sample LakEriMetagenome_FD_203521 | JGI IMG/M metagenome (GOLD analysis project Ga0315900, IMG submission 203521) | Freshwater fungal communities from buoy surface, Lake Erie, Ohio, United States - Buoy 12 MA114 | ecosystem: Environmental > Aquatic > Freshwater > Lake > Lake biofilm | place: USA: Lake... | reverse complement strand
TCTGGCCCCGGGTCTTGTGGGTGGCCACGTACTGCTTGATCGCGGCCACGGCCAGTGCGCCGGCGGGCTCGACGATCGAGCGGGTGTCCACAAAGATGTCCTTGATGGCGGCGCAAACCGAATCGGTGTCCACCGTCATCCAGTCGTCCACCAGGCCACGCGCCACGCGGAAGGTTTCTTCGCCCACCAGCTTGACGGCGGTGCCGTCCGAGAACAGGCCCACATCGTCCAGGGTGATGCGCTGATTGGCCTGCACCGACTGGATCATGGCCTGCGAATCGTTCATCTGCACGCCGATCACCTTGACTTCGGGGCGCACCGCCTTGATGCAATTGGCCACGCCGCTGATCAGCCCGCCACCGCCGATCGCCACGAACACGGCGTCCAGCGGCCCCTGGTGCTGGCGCAGCATCTCCAGGGCGATGGTGCCTTGTCCGGCGATCACGTCGGGGTCGTCAAAAGGGTGGACAAAGGTCAGGCCCTGCTTCTTCTGCAAGACCAGGGAATGGTTGTAGGCGTCCGAATAACTGTCGCCGTGCAGCACCACCTCGCCGCCCAGGGCTTTGACGGCCTCGATCTTGACCTGCGGCGTGGTGGTGGGCATCACGATCACGGCCCGTGTGCCCAGCTTGCTGGCCCCCAGCGCCACGCCCTGGGCGTGGTTGCCGGCCGAGGCGCAGATCACGCCCTTTTTCAGTTGCTCGGGCGTGAGGTGCGCCATCTTGTTGTAGGCCCCGCGCAGCTTGAAGCTGAACACCGGCTGCTGGTCCTCGCGCTTGAGCAGCACCTTGTTGTGCAGGCGGCGGCTGAGGTTGCGGGCCAGTTCGAGGGGGCTTTCCTGGGCCACGTCGTAAACGCGGGCATTCAGGATTTTCTTGAGGTAGTCGGCGGGCTGAAGGGGGGTGGGCATGTCGCCAATGATACTGGGGCAAAAAAATGCCCCGAACCTTGCGGATCGGGGCAAATCCACCTTTTCGGAGGGTGGAGGAGACAAGCGGTCGTGCAAAAAAGCACGGTTGTGCGAATTGTATCCCGGTTTTTGTTGCAGTGCAGCGTGGGCCTGCCTTCCCGGTGCAAAAAGCGTCGACAACTCGGGTGGCCAAAGCCGTTTACGATTCAGCCTCTTTCACCCGTCAGGCATGAGGATCTCCCACATGGAATGCACCGTCAGCTGGACCGGCCCCGCCGGCACCCGTTCAGGCATGGGCTTTTTGGCCGAAACCGGCAGCGGGCACGTGATCGCCATGGACGGCGCCCCCGATGCCGCCAAACCCGAAAACGGGGGCCAGAACCTGGCCCCACGGCCCATGGAAACCGTGTTGGCCGGCACGGGCGGCTGCACCGCCTACGATGTGGTGCTGATCCTCAAGCGCGGCCGCCACGATGTGCGGGGCTGCTCGGTCAAGCTGACCAGCGAGCGCGCCGAGACCGACCCCAAGGTCTTCACCCAGATCCACATGCACTTCACCGTGACCGGCAAGGGCGTGCCTGCCGCCGCGGTCGAGCGCGCCATCGCGATGAGCCACGAGAAATACTGCTCGGCCAGCATCATGCTGGGCAAAACGGCTCAGATCACAACCAGTTTCGAGCTTGCCGAAGTGGCCTGATTTTCCCTTCGGGCCGGGCGGGTCCAAGCCCGGTGGCGGGCTTTCAGACCCGGTGCGCCACCGTGGTCATGACTTTGGCTGCCGCCTTCATGAGGCCCCGGAGCGGCGCGGGCAGGGCCACGGCCCCGGCGCGTTCGGCCATGCGGGCGTGCTGCACCTCGTCGTCCTTCATCTGCGCCACGATGGCGCGTGAGGCCGCATCGTTCTCGGGCAGGCGTTGCATGTGCTCATGGAGGTGGGCTTCCACCTGGTGCTCGGTCTCGACCACAAAACCCAGGCTCAGCCGGTCGCCGCCCAGCTTGCCCGCGGCATAGCCGATGGCAAAGGCCCCCGCATACCAGACCGGGTTGAGCAGCGAGGGCCGGTCCTTGAGTTCGCGCAGGCGTTGCAGCGTCCAGGCCAGGTGGTCGGTTTCTTCGCGGCTGGCCTCGGCCAGCTTGTCGCGCAGTGCCGCGTCGTGGCAGGCCAACATCTGGCCGGTGTAGAGGGCCTGGGCACACACCTCGCCCACATGGTTCACCCGCATCAGCGCCGCGGCCTCGCGGCGTTCGGCCTCGCTCAGGGGTGCGCCAGCCTCCAGGGCGGCGGGCGTGGGGCGGCTGGCGCGCGGTTCGGCCAGCAGGGTGCGCAGGGCGCTGTCGGCCGCCAGAATCAGGGCATCGGGGTTCATGACAGCAGTGTACGGTGGCCCCATATCAGCCCCGGCAGAGGCAAAAGTGGGCATCGCGGATGAATGGACATCGCTGGCATTCATCTTCTTTTTAGAAAGCGACGCCAAGTCCTTGGTGAAATTGAGAAAACTGGAGGTTTAAAGGGTTTGCCCTGGGTGTTCTGCCGACGAAATCGGGTTTTGTTGCATGCATGCAACGGAAAGACCATTTATCTCACTGAATTCTTGGAAATCGCCCGTTCGTCTGGTGCAATACGTCCAACTTCCGCAAATGGAGGTTGGCTCAGGGTCTCGAAAGGCAATTCCGCCTCTCTGATTCGGGCCCTTGTTAAAACCTTGGAGAAACTCGCAATGAAAAAGTCTCTGATTGCTCTGGCTGCCCTGGCTGCCACCGCTTCTTTCGCTCAGTCTTCCGTGACCATTTCTGGTCTGGTGGACATTGGCTATGGTCAAGTCAACGCTCCTGGCAACAATGCCACTCCCCGTGGCCAGACTGGCGACATCAGCCGCGCCGCCATGAACGGCTCTGCCACCACCGCCATCATCATCTCTGGCACGGAAGACCTGGGTGGCGGCATGCGCGCCCTGTTCCGCTACGAGCTGAACCCTGACTTCGTTGGCGGTTCCGGTCTGACTGGCGGTGCTGGTGGTCAGGCCGCTGGTTTCAACGCTCAAGGCGCCTCTGGCAACACTGACAACAACGGCGCTGTGACTCTTGGCAACGGTGCCAACGGCTACAACTTCGTGGGCATTCAAACCGCAACCATGGGCGCAGTTCGCGTGGGTCGTCTGAACACGGGCACCCTGTCAGCCTGGGGTACGGGTTCCGTGTTTGGCACCGCTCTGGGTTCTGGCTTCGGTACTTCGCAGATCTTTGCCCGTTCCGTGCCCTCCTCTGGCGCCAACTTCAACAACACCGCTCCCACACGCTTCAACGGCGCTGTCGAGTGGACCAGCCCCACCATCAACAGCTTCACCGCTCGTGTGCTGTTTGTGCCGCAAGTCAACGTCGCTGGCGCTGGCGGCCTCTACTCCTGCGTAGCATCGAGCTCTGCCGCTTGTGCTGATGCCTCTGGCAGCGCAGCGCATCAACTCGCTGGTGCCAACCGCGCTGGTGCAACCGACGTCAGCCTGGCTTACAACAAAGGCCCTCTGAACGCCATGGTCGCTCAACAGAGCGTGAAAATTGGCGGTAACGGTGTTCACACCCTGGTCAGCCCCATCGCCAACGCCTACGCCGGCGCTGCTGCTTACACCGGCAACTACACGTTGACCACCGCTGCTGCCAACTACCAAGTCACGCCTCAGCTGCGCGGTTTCGCTGCCTACTGGACAGAGAAGCAAGGCGCTGTGATCGACGCTAAGAGCTACATGCTGGGTGCACGTTACAGCATGGGCGCAGTTGATCTGGCCATCTCCATGGCCAACAACAACAGCAAGCTGTCCAGCAACGTCGATCGCAAAATCCTCGGTCTGGGTGCTGACTACAACCTGAGCAAGCGCACGGCTGTGTATGCCCGTTACGAAAACCGTGACGCCAACACCAACGACAACACTACCGACAGCTCTACTGCTGGCGCGACCAAGACCACCCACGTGGGCATCCGTCACAACTTCTAATCCCTGGCTGTGGTAACACAGCTTGAGATTGAGAAACCCAAAACCCACCGTGGCAACACGGTGGGTTTTTTTCATGGTCGGTCGCCGGCGCAGTATTCACCCGGGCATATGCGACCCCGGGAAAGTCCTGATTAAATGTCCTATGAACAGGACTTATTTGTCTTATTGACAGGACAATAAGCCTACCCGACGATGTAGGGCATGCGCAATGTCATGCCCTTGCCCAAATACCACCAGATCTATCTGGTGTTGCGCGAGCAGTTGCACGAGGGGCGTTTTGACGCGGGGCTGCCTGGCGAAATGCAGCTGGTGCAGCAGTTCGGCGTCGCCCGCATCACCATCCGGCGGGCCCTGGAGCAGCTGGCGCAGGAAGGCCTGATCGAGCGCACCCCTGGACGTGGCACCCGTCCCCTGCGGCAAGATGGCGGCCATCCGGTGCCCACGGCGCCCGGACGGGGCGATGGGCAACAAGCCCGCCTGACGGGCCTGCTGGAGAACCTGGTGACCATGGGCCTGCGCACCACGGTGCAAGTGTTGTCGGTGGAAGTGCTGTCCGCCCCAGACGATGTGGCCAAGGTCTTGCGCTTGCCCCCGGGCGAGCCGGTGCAAAAGGCCGAACGGGTGCGCAGCACCGAGGCCGGCCCGCTCTCGCACATCACCACTTGGGTGCCCCAGCGCATTGCCCGCACCTTTGGCAAAAAGGAACTGGCCCGCCAACCCATTCTGGTGCTGCTCGAGCAGTCGGGTGTGCAGGTGGGCCGCGCCGAGCAGACGATTTCGGCCCGGCTCGCCGACGCCGAGATGGCGCGCCACCTTGATGTGTCGGTGGGCTCGGCCCTGTTGGCGGTGCGCCGCCTGATCTACGACGAGCAGGACCAGCCGGTGCAGTGGCTGCACGGCCTGTACCGGCCCGACCGTTACGAATACCAAATGCAGCTCTCCCGCGTTGGCAGCATCGATGCCAAGGTGTGGGTGAGCAAAGAGTTGTCTGCACATTTCCATTGACCTCCCAAGAAAGGAAGATCCCATGAGTACGCGTCGCCATTTCATCGGCCAGTCGGCCGCCGCCGCTTCGGCACTGGCCTTCCCGCTGGTCGCCGGTGCCCAGCCCAAAACCATCAAGGTGGGGGTGCTGCACCCGGTCACCGGGGCGCTGGCCTATTCGGGCCAGCAGTGCCGCATGGGCGCCATGATGGCCATTGAGGACATCAACAAGGCCGGGGGCATCAAGTCGCTGGGGGGCGCCAAGATCGAGGCCCTGCTCGGCGATGCGCAATCGAACCCGCAGGCCGGTTCGGCCGAAATCGAAAAAATGAACGAAGCCGGCGTGAGCGCGGTGGTGGGCGCCTTCGCCTCGGCCATCTGCCTGGCCACCACCCAGACCGCGGCCAAGTACAACCTGCCCCACGTGGTGGATGTGGGGGTGGCCGACCAGATCGTCGAGCGCGGCCTCAAGAACACCTTCCGTTTCGGGCCCGGCTACCGCAAGTGCGCCGAGGTGTCGGTGGCCAGCCTGCACGCGCTCAATACCGCCGCAGGCAAGCCCGCGCGCAGCGTGATGATCGTGCACGAGGAGTCGCTGTTTGGCACCGGCACCGCCAACCTGCTGGCGCGCGAGCTGCCGGGCTACGGCTACGAAGTCAAGGAAATCATCAAGCACGCCAACCCGACGCGCGATTTCAACAACATCGCCCTGCGCATCAAGCAGGTCAACCCGGACATCCTGATCCCGGCCAATTACTACAACGAATACGCGCTGCTGGTGCGCACGCTGCAGCAGCAGAAGATCACGCCCAAAGCCATCTATTCGGTGCTTGGCGGGGCGGCTTCGAGCTACAAATTCGTCAAGGAGTTCCCGGACGCGGCCAATGGCATCATCGACTGCAACCACTGGTTCAATCCGCGCGACAAGCGCTCGGCCGAGCTGCGCAAGCGTGTCGAAGCGCAGGGCCAGTTCTTCAGCTACGAGGTCTTCATGACCTACACCGCCATGATGCTGCTGGCCGATGCGATCGAACGGGCCAAGTCCACCGACCGCGCGGCCATCATCGATGCGCTGGCTTCGAGCAAGTTCGAAAACCACATCATGCCCTACGGTCCGACCCAGTTCGTCAACGGCCAGAACATGGGCGCCCAGCCGCTCATGACGCAGGTGCAAAAGGGCGACATCAAGGTCATCGTGCCGCGCGACTACCGCCAGGCCGAACCGATCTTCCCGCTCAAGGCCTGAAGCTGACCGTCCCATGCGCTGCACCCGCCACGGCGGGTGCGGCTGCCCCGTTTGCCTGACGCCCTTTCAAAGGGTCCAGCATGTCTGAACTTTCCATTCTCTTTCCATCGGTGCTCAACGGCATCACCACCGGGGCGGTCTACGCGCTCATCGCGCTGGGCCTGACCTTGATCTATGGGGTGCTGCACATCATCAATTTCGCGCATGGCGCCTCCCTGATGGTGGCGCTGTATGGCGTCTACATGCTCAAGCAGCGCTGGGGCGTGGACCCGTACGCGGCGCTGGTGGTGATGGTGCCGGCCATGTTTGCGCTGGGCTACGGCCTGCAACGCCTGATCATCAACCGGGCCAGCCACGGCAAGGATGAAAACATCCTGCTGGTCACGCTGGGCCTGTCCATCGTGCTCGAAAACCTGGCCCTGCTGCTGTTCAAGTCCGACACCCGAACCATCGACACCGCCTACACCCTGAGCACCGTCGAGATCGGTCCGGCCTTCATTGCCCTGCCCAAGCTGGTGGCCTTTGCCGGCGCCTTGGTGACGGCCGCGGTGCTGCTCTTGATCGTGCAGAAGACCGATCTGGGCCGTGCCATCCGCGCCGTGGCCAAGGAAAAGCAGGGGGCGCGGCTCATGGGCATCGATGTGGACCATGTTTATGCCATGTGCTTTGGCCTGGGCCTGGCTTGTCTGGGCGCGGCGGCCTGCTTCCTCATGCCCGCTTATTACGTCAACCCGCAGGTGGGCAATGGCTTTGTGCTGGTGGCCTTCACCATCGTGGTGCTGGGCGGCATGGGCAGCTTTGCCGGCGCGCTCTTGGGCGGTCTGTTGATCGGTGTGGTCGAGTCCCTGGGGGGGCTGTACCTGGGTGAGTCCCTGGGTCAGGTGGGCATCTTCCTGATCTTCATTGTGGTGTTGCTGTTGCGCCCGCAAGGCCTGTTTGGAGCCAAGGCATGAAAGACCTGCGCCACATTGTGATTTTCGTGCTGGTGGTCGCCAGCATCCCGCTGCTGACCAGCTCGGGCGTCTGGCTGAACTTCGTCATGACGGCCCTGTATGCCTGCCTGCTGGCGCAAGCTTGGAATGTGCTGGGCGGCTTCGGCGGCCAGTTCTCCTTTGGGCATGCGCTGTTTTTCGGCACGGGGGCCTATGTGCAGGCCATCGCCCAGATGCAGTGGGGGCTGAGCCCCTGGGTGGCCTTGCCGCTGGGCATGGCGATCGCGGCGGCGGTGGGTGCTTTTGTCGGCGCCGTCTCCTTCCGCTACGGGCTCAAGGGCTCTTACTTTGCGCTCGTGACCCTGGCGTTTGCCGAGGTGTTCCGCATTGTGGCCACGTCGGTGCCCTTCACCGGCGCGGGTGTGGGCCTGATGCTGCCCCTGCGCGAGTCGGCCGCGAACATGCAGTTCGGCAGCCGTGCCGGTTTTGTCTGGCTCATGCTCGGCCTGGTCACCCTGGCCCTGCTTCTGACGGCCTGGCTACGCCATTCGCGCTTTGGTGCCTGCCTGCAGGCGGTGCGCGACAACGAGGACGCGGCCCGCGCGGTCGGGGTTGACCCCTTCCAGGTCAAGTTGGTGGCCACGGTGCTGTCGGCGGCCCTGATGGGGGCGGCGGGTGGTTTTTATGTGCAGGTCTTCCAGTACATCGATCCGGCCATCGCCTACGGCCCGCACACCTCGGTCGAAGCCCTGGTGGGAGCCATTGTGGGTGGCATGGGCACGCTCTGGGGGCCGGTGCTGGGCGCCGTGGGGCTGCATATCCTGGCCGACCTCACGCGCAACCTGTTTGGCCAACTGCCGGGCATCAACATGGTGATTTATGGCGCGGTGCTGGTGCTGATCGTGATGTTCCTGCCGCGCGGCATCGCGGGCCTGGGCGCCTTCACGCCGCAGCAGTGGCTGCGCAAGCCATCGTCAGGAGAGCGCCCATGAGCCCGTCCGACATCCTTCTGGACATCGCCCACCTGAGCAAATCCTTTGGCGGCCTCAAGGCGGTGCAGGACGTGAGCCTGCAGGTGCCGCAAGGCAGCCTGACGGCCCTGATCGGCCCCAACGGCGCAGGCAAGACCACGCTGTTCGCGCTCATGTCTGGCTTCATCCGGCCCGACAGCGGCACGGTGCGGTTTGCCGGCCAGGACATCACCGGGCAAACCCCCGAGCGCAATGCGCGGTTGGGCATGACGCGCACCTTCCAGATCGTGCAGCCCTTTGCCGCCCAGACCGTGCGCGAGAACATCGCCGTCGGCGCCCACCTGCACCTGGCCCCACGGCGCGAGGCCCTGGCCCGCGCCGAGGCGGTGGCGGCCCAGGTGGGCCTGGGGCCGCAGCTCGACAAGCTGGCCAGCGACCTCACCGTCGCGGGCCGCAAGCGGCTCGAACTGGCCCGCGCGCTGGCCACCCAACCCAAGCTGCTCCTGCTCGACGAGGTGCTGGCTGGGCTCAATCCGCAGGAAATCGCCGAAATGATTCCGGTGGTCCGGGCCATTGCCCACAGCGGCGTGACGGTGCTGATGATCGAACACGTGATGCAGGCCGTGATGAGCTTGGCCGAGCAGGTGTGGGTGCTGGCGCAGGGCCAGCTGATCGCCAGCGGCAGCCCCGCCGAGGTCACCAGCCACCCCGCGGTGGTCGAGGCCTACCTCGGCCATGGCACGGCCGAACGCTTGCGCCAGAAGAACGGGACCTCCCCGGCAGGAGCGGTGGCATGAGCACAGCACTTTTGCAGATTTCGGGTCTGAGGTCCGGCTATGGCGCCGTCGAGGTGCTGCGCGGCGTGGACCTGGACGTCCACCCGGGTGAAACGGTGGCCCTGCTGGGCAGCAATGGGGCCGGCAAGACCACCCTCAACCTCACCTTGAGCGGGCTGGTGCCCACGCGAGGCGGGCAGGTCCGATTCGAGGGGCAGGACATCACCGGCTGGCATTACCGGCGTGTGGTCGGCCAGGGGCTGATCCACGTGCCTGAGGGCCGCAAGGTCTTTCCCAACCTCAGCGTGCACGAGAACCTGGAGCTCGGCGCGTTCACCCGTGGCCGGGCGCGACGCCTGGACAACCTCGAGAAGGTCTACGGCATCTTTCCACGGCTGCGCGAACGGGTGGCACAGCTCGCCGGCACGCTCAGCGGGGGCGAGCAGCAGATGCTGGCCATTGGCCGCGGCCTGATGGCCGAGCCGCGGCTGCTGATCCTCGACGAACCCTCGCTGGGGCTTTCGCCACTGCTGGTGGAGGAGATGTTCAGCCTGATCGGCCGCCTCAAGGCCGACGGTTTGGCGGTGCTGCTGGTCGAACAAAACGTCGGCCAGTCCCTGGAAATTGCCGATCGGGCCTATGTGCTGGAAAACGGCGAAATCCGTTTCAGTGGCCTGCCCGCCGACCTGCTGGCCAGCGACACCTTGCGGCAAGCCTACCTGGGCATGTGACAGGAGAAACACGATGTGCAATGAAAACGCCTGGCCTTCTCGCCGTGATCTGCTGGGACTGGGGCTGGCAGGGGTGTCCAGCCTGGCCCTGGCCCAGACGGGCGTGCAGCCTCCTATCCGCATCCTGGTGGGTGCACCGGCCGGTGGCACCACCGACACCATGGCGCGCACCCTGGCGCAGGCGCTGGGCAGCCCGCTGGGCCGCACGGTGGTGGTGGAAAACCGCCCGGGTGCCGGCGGCAACATCGCCGCCGACGCGGTGGCCAAGGCCGCACCCGATGGCAACACCTTGCTGATGAGTTTCACCAGCCATGCGATCAATGCCTCGCTCTACCCCAAGCTGCCCTTCGATCCCCTCAAGGACTTCACGCCGCTGACCATGGTGTCCACTTCGCCATCGGTGCTGGTGGCGCATCCCCGCATTCCGGCCAACACGGTCAAGGAACTGGTGGCGCTGGCCAAGGCCCAGCCCGGCAAACTCAACTTCGCCATCGGTGCGGTGGGCTCCTCGCTGCACCTGGCGGGCGATGCCTTCAAGATGAAGGCCGGGGTCTACATCGTCAACATCCCGTACCGCGGGACGGCACCGGCGGTGCAGGACCTGCTGGCCGGCCAGGTGGACCTGATGTTTGCCGCGGTGGGCAATGTGCAGCAACACATCCGCGCCGGCAAGCTCAAGGCCCTGGGCGTCACCAGCACCAGCCGCCTGCCGGCCTTGCCCGAGGTGCCGACGATTGCCGAGACCTTGCCGGGTTACGAGTCTTCGGCCTGGTTTGGTCTGTTCGGACCGGCCCGCATGCCGACCGAATTGACCCAGCGCCTCTCCGATGCCGCACGCTCGGCGGTGCAATCGCCGGATGTGCGCAAGCGCATCGAGCACGAAGGGGCCACGCCCGTGGGCAACAGCCCGGAGGCTTTTGCCAAGTTTGTCGAAAGCGAAATCCAGCGTTGGGGCGTGGTGGTCCGCTATGCGGGAGCCAAGCCCGAATGAGCGAGCCCATGACCCTGCCCCAGACCCTCGCCCAGAAACTGATTGCCCGCGCGGCCGGCCGCGCCAGCGTGCAGGTGGGCGAGGTGGTGACCTGCGCGGTCGATCTGGCCATGTTCCATGATTCATCCGGTCCCCGGCGGCTCCAGCCCATGCTCGAAGAGCTGGGCGCCGGCATCTGGGACCGAAACAAGGTGGTGCTGGTGCTCGACCACTACGTGCCGGCCCGGGACGCCGACGCCCAGCAGATCGTGCAGATCACCCGCGACACGGCGCGCCAGTGGCAACTGCCCCATGTCATCGACAGTGAAGGCATCTGCCATGTGGTGCTGCCCGAGCGCGGGCACCTGGCCCCCGGCATGTTCTGCGTGGGTGGGGATTCGCACTCGCCCACCGGCGGCGCGTTCGGCGCCTACATGTTCGGCATCGGTGCCACCGAAATGCTGGGGGTCTGTGTGACCGGCCAGATCTGGGTGCAGGTGCCGCGCACGCTGGCCATGCACTGGGCGGGTCGCCTCTCGCCCGGGGTCAGTGCCAAGGACATGATGCTGCACATGATTGGCCGCTTCGGCATGAACGGTGGCCAGTACCAGGCGGTGGAATTTGCGGGCGAGGCGGTCAGCGCGCTGTCCATGCCCGAACGCATGACCTTGTCCAATATGAGCGCCGAACTGGGCGCCCAGGTGGGCCTGATTGCAGCCGATGACACCACAGTGAGCCACCTGCGCCAGTGTGGCGTCAGCGAGGACCGGCTGCAGGATGCGCTGCAGTGGCGCGGTGATGCCGGGGCCGAGCAGGAACGTTTTGACTTTGATGCCAGCACCCTGGCCCCGCAGGTGGCCGCCCCCCACAGCCCGGCGAACGTGCATGCCGTGGACGCATTAAGCGATGTGAAACCCACGATCGCCTACATCGGGGCCTGCACCGGTGCCAAGCTCGAAGACCTGCGGGCAGCCGCGCGCGTGCTGCGCGGTCGGCAGGTGGCGGCGGGCGTGCAACTGCTGGTGGCGCCGGCCAGCGCCCGCGAGCAGGCCCAGGCCGAACGCGAAGGCGTGATGCAGGTGCTGCGCGAGGCGGGCGCCAGCGTGCTGGGCAACAGCTGCGGCGCCTGCGCCGGCTATGGCGCCACCTTCGAGGAAGGCGCCACCGTGATCTCCAGCACCGCCCGCAATTTCCGCGGCCGCATGGGCCCGGCCAGCGTGCAGGTTTACCTGGCCTCGCCCTACACCGTGGCCGCCTCGGCCCTGCGTGGCCGCCTGACCGATCCGAGAGAGGTGCTGGCATGAAGCCCTCCATCCACCAGGCCCGCGTCTGGCGCCTGGGCGCCGACATCGACACCGATGTGCTCGCCCCCGGCGCCTGGATGAAGCACGGGCTCGAAGTCATCGGCTGGCATTGTCTGGAGGCGGTGCGCACGGACTTCGCTGCGCAGGTGCAGGCAGGCGATGTGATCGTGGCCGGGGCCAATTTCGGCATCGGCTCCTCGCGCGAGCAGGCGGCCGGGGTGCTGCGCCACCTGGGCGTGGCGGCCGTGATCGCCCCGTCCTTCAGTGGCTTGTACTTCCGCAACGCCTTCAACCTGGGCTTGCTGCTGCTGACTTGTCCGCGAGCCACCGAAGTGGGCGAGGGCGAACGCATCGGTGTGCGCTTCGAGCCGGGTTCAGACACCCCACAGCTCGTGCGGGCCAGCGGCGAGTGTTTGCCCTGTGCGCCGATCCCCGACTTTCTGATGGACATGGTGCAGGCCGGTGGCCTGTTGCCCTTGCTCAAACAACAACGCAGGAGTGTGGCCCATGGTCACTGACCCCAAACTCGATCCCGTCACCCTGGCGGTGCTGCGCGGCCGGCTCGAGCAGATCGCCGACGAGATGGATGCGACGCTCTACCGCAGCGCCTTCAACCCCATCATTGCCGAGGCCCATGACGCCTGCCACGGCCTGTACGACGCGCAGACCGGTGACACCCTGATCCAGGGCAAGTCGGGCCTGCCGGTGTTCGTGGGTGCCATGGCCTTTGCGGTGCGCGCCGCAATGAAGGCGGCCCAGGGCCGCGGCGGCATGCAGCCCGGCGATGTCTGGCTGTTCAACGACCCCTACGAAGGCGGCACGCACGCCAACGACTTCAAGCTGGTGCGGCCCTGCTTTCGCCAGGGGCAGCTTTACTGCTTTCTGGCCTCGGCCGCGCACTGGCACGACGTGGGCGGCGCGGTGCCCGGCAACTACAACCCGGCGGCCACCGAATGCTGGCAAGAGGCGGTGCAGATTCCGCCGGTGCGCATCGTGCGCGGCGGCCAGATCGACGAGGACGTGCTGGCCATCCTGCGCGCCAACACCCGCCTGCCCGACAGCCTTTGGGGCGATCTGAACGGGCAGCTGGCGGCCCTTGAACTGGGCGCTGGGCGGCTCGATGGCCTGCTCGACGAGTACGGCGACGCCCGGGTCGCGGCGGCGCTGCAGGCCTTGCGTGAACGCGCGGTCAAGCTCATGCGCAGCCACATCGCCAGCCTGCCCGATGGCCGCTACAGCTTCGAGGACGTGCTTGACAACGACGGCGTGCGCGATGAAACGCTCACCATCGCGCTGGACATGACGGTGCAGGGAGATCGGCTGACGCTGGATTTTTCGCGCACCGCGCCGCAATGCGCCGGCCCGGTCAACATCTCGCGCGCCACCGCCGTGGCCGCCTGCTATGTGGCTCTCAAGCATGTGTTTCCCGATGTGCCGGCCAATGCGGGGGTGCTCGATGCGGTCGAATTCGTCCTGCCTGAGGGCCTGGTCATCAGCGCAGCGCGCCCCCGTCCGGTGGGCGGCTACACCGAGACCATCCTGCGCATGATCGACGTGATCTTCAGCGCGACGGCGCTGGCCGACCCGAAGCGGGCCGTGGCCCATGCCTACGGCACCATCAATGCGCTGTCGATTGCTGGCCACCGCACCGACGCCAAGCGCCGGGGCCAGCGTTGGGTGATGTTCAGCTTCTTCGGCGGTGGCCATGGCGGACACAGCGGGGGCGACGGCCTCTCGCATGGCAACGCGCCCATCTCCACGGCCACCATCCCGCCGCTGGAAATCCTGGAGGCCGCCTACCCTGTGCGTTTTACCCAATGGGCGCTGCGCCCGGGCTCCGGCGGCGATGGCCAACACCGTGGCGGGCTGGGCGCGGTCTACGAGATCGAACTGCTGGAGGAGGCGGCCGAGGCCTTCATCTTCGGCGAGCGTGGCAAGGCGCCACCCCAGGGCATCCACGGGGGCCAGCCGGCCTTGCCCAACGTCTTTGAATACGAAAACCAGGGCCAGTGGCAGCGCCCGCCCATGGTCTCCAAGATGCTGGGCATCCGCCTGCAAAAGGGCGATCGGGTCCGCCTGTCCACGCCGGGGGGCGGTGGCTGGGGCCCACCGTCCGAGCGCAGCGCGGCCGACCGGGCCCGCGATGCGGCTTTGGGTTACACCCAGGATGACACCAAGGAGAAAGCGTGATGTCTGCAGTTTCCGGGACACCGTCTCTGGTGGTGGGGGTCGATGTCGGTGGCACCTTCACCGACCTGTTTGTGCTCGACGAGGCCAGCGGGCAGGCGCGCATCGTCAAGGTGCCGTCCACCCGCGGCGAAGAGGCGCGCGGTTTCATGAACGGCATTGCCCAGGTCACCGGCGCGCATCCGCCGGACGCACCGGATGCCGCGCGCGCCATCGCCACCATCGTGCACGGCACCACCGTGGGCACCAACGCCCTGCTCGAACGCAAGGTCGCCAAGACCGGCATCCTGACCACACGCGGTTTCCGCGATGTGCTGGAGATGCGCCGCCGTGACCGTCCGCAGACCTGGGGCCTGCGCGGCAGCTACACCCCGGTGGTGCCGCGCGCCTTGCGGCTCGAAGTCGACGAACGCGTGCTCGCCGATGGCACACTGCACACCCCGGTGGACCTTGAGCAGGTCAAGGCTCAAGCCCAGGCCTTGCTGGCCGCCGGCTGCGAGGCGATTTGCATCTTCTTCATCCACGGCTACGCCAACCCCTCCAACGAACGTGCGGCGGCCCAAGTGGTGCGGGCCCTCTGGCCCAATCCGCATGTCACGGTGGCCAGCGAAGTGCTGCCCGAAATCCGCGAGTTCGAACGTTGCTCGACCGCCACCCTCAATGCCGCGCTGCAGCCGGTGGTGGGCAGCTACCTCGAGCGGCTCGAAGGCGATCTGCGGGCGCAGGGCTTTGGCGGCGAACTGCTGATCGTGCAGAGCAATGGCGGTGTCATGTCGCGCCAGACCGCCTGCGATGTGCCGGTGCGCACCGCCCTGTCGGGCCCGGCGGCCGGCGTGATGGCCTGCGCCGAAATCGCCCGCGCATCGGGCTTCCCGAACGTGATCACCGGCGACATGGGAGGCACCTCGTTCGATGTGTCGCTGATCGCCGATGGCCAGGCCGCGCTGGCGGCGCAAACCGCCATCGAATTCGGCCTGGTGGTGCGCTCGCCCATGATCCAGATCGAAACCATTGGCGCTGGGGGGGGCTCGATCGCCTCGGTCGATGCCGGTGGCATGCTGCAGGTGGGGCCCGAGTCGGCCGGCAGTGTGCCAGGCCCGGCCTGCTACGGCCGCGGCAACACCCGGCCCACGGTGACGGACGCCAATGTGCTGCTCGGCCGCATTGCCGCAGACCGGCCCCTGGGCGGCGGTCTGCTGCAAGCGCTGGATGCCCAAAAGGCCGAAGACGCCATCCGCACCCATGTTGCCGAACCGCTGGGCCTGGACGTGCTGGCGGCGGCCGAGGCCATCCTCACGGTGGCCAATGCGCGCATGGCCGGTGCCATCCGCGTGGTGTCGATCGAGCGCGGCCACGACCCGCGCGAATTTGCCTACATGCCTTTCGGCGGCGGCGGTGGCCTGCATGTGTGCGCCATGATGCGCGAGGTTGGCGTGCGCACCGGCATCGTGCCGCGCTACCCCGGCGTGACCTCGGCCCTGGGCTGCGTCATGGCCGACATGCGCCACGATGCGGTGCAGACCCTGAACCTGTCCCTGGCCGAAGTGGACTGGCGCGCCCTGGCTGAGCGCGTCGAGTCGCTGGCGCAGGCCTGCCAGGCCCGGCTCGATTCGGCGGGTGTGCGTTTCGAGGGGGTGCACGACAACATCAGCCTGGACATGCTCTACATGGGCCAGACCCATACCCTGCAGGTGGCGGTCACGCGCGAGCAGCTGCATGCCGCCGGCGTGCAGGCGGCCTTTGAAGCGGCCTACCGCCAGGCCTTTGGCCGCGTGCTGCAGGGCCCGGTGATCCGGGTGATGAACTTGCGCTACGCCCGCATCGGCCGCCGTCCGCGCTTTGACCTGACCGTGCTGGCCCCGCAAGGCGAGGGCAGCACGCAGTCGGTGGGCGTGCAGCGTGTTTACCACCAGGGCCAGTGGTGGGATGCGCAGCGCTACGCCCGGCTGAATCTGCCGGTGGGGGCGCAGCTGCAGGGGCCCGCGATTTTGGAGCAGGCCGACACGACGGTCTGGCTCGAACCGGGATTCAGCGCCCGGGTCGATGCCCTGGGCAATCTGCTGGTGGAGCGCAGCGCATGAACCTGAAAAACGCCCGTCTGGGCATGGTCATCGTGGACCTGCAAAACGATTTTCTGGCGCCCGACGGTGCCTACGCCCGCGGCAATACCGTCAGCGCCGAGGCCCAGCAACTGCCGGCCCGCATGGCGCCGGTGGCGCGCGCGATTCGGGCGCGCGGCGGTTTGGTGACGGCCAGCCTGTTCACCCTCTGGCCCGATGCGCAGGGCCAACCGATGATTTCCGAGCACCTGAAGGCGCGCCGGCCTTTTTTGCGCCAGGGCGACTTTGCGCCAGGCAGCCGAGGTCAAGCCAATGTGGATCTGCTGGCGCCGCTGGTCCAAGTCTCAGTCTGCAAGGTGGCGTATTCGGCTTTTTTCAACACCCAGCTCGATTGGGTGCTCAAGAAGGCGGGCGTGGACACGCTGGTGGTCTGTGGCATCGTCACCAATGGCGGCGTGGCCAGCACCGTGCGCGATGCGCATGTGCGTGACTACCACGTCATCGTGTTGTCGGACGGCTGTGCTGCTTTCAGCGCGCAGGCGCACCAGGCTGCGCTGGCCGACATGGCCTCGGTGGCCGAGGTGAGTGACAGCGCCACCTTGCTCCAGGCGCTGCAGGCATGACCATGCCCGGCCCGGTGCAGGTCTTGCCCGCAGAGCGTTTGCAGGCCGACAGCGGGATGCCGGTGGCCATTGTGGGCGCGGGCGCCTGCGGTCTCACGGCTGCGCTGGCCCTGCAGCGCGCGGGCGTCGATGCGGTTTTGCTCGAACGCGACGCTTTTGCCTCGGGTTCGACCGCCCTGTCTTCGGGCTTCATCCCGGCGCCCGGCACGCAGGCGCAGCGCGCTTTGGGCATCGATGACAGCCCGGCGCAGTTCGAGGCCGACATCCAGGCCAAGGCGCATGCGCAAGCCGCACCGCACCTGGCCCGGGCCTATGCCCAGGCCATCGGTCCCGCACTCGATGCCCTGGCTGAACACCACGGCCTGCTCTGGCAGGTGCTGACCGGTTTTCTGTACCCCGGCCACAGCCGCCACCGCATGCACGCGGTTCCCGAAAAAACCGGCGCCGGCCTCATGAGCCGGCTGCTGGCGGCGGCCGATGCCGCGGGCGTGCCGGTGCTGACACAAGCCCGCGTGACGCAACTCTTCGCCGACCCCACGGGCCGCATCCACGGCCTGGCCTACCAGCGACCGGACGGTGCCACCGAAAGCCTGCGCTGCCAGGTGCTGCTGTTGGCCTGCAATGGATTTGGTGGGGCCCCCGAGCTGGTGCGCGCGCTCTTGCCTGAAATGGCCGATGCGCTCTATGCCGGCCATGTGGGCAACGATGGCAGCGCCATCCTCTGGGGCCGCGCACTCGGTGCACGGCTGGCCGATCTGGGGGCCTACCAGGGCCATGGCTCCTGGGCCATGCCGCAGGGCGCCCTGATTTCATGGGCGCTGATGATGGAAGGCGGCGTGCAAATCAACGCCCAGGGTCAGCGTTTTCATGACGAAACCCAGGGCTATTCCGAGGCAGCCGTGCAGGTGCTGGCGCAGCCCGGGGGCGTGGCCTGGAATGTGTTCGACGACGACTTGCTGCGCATGGCGCAGGACTTTCCGGATTTCGTGCAGGCGCAGGCGGCCGGTGCGGTGCAGCACGCGGCCGATGCGCCCGCGCTGGCGGCCTTGATCGGCTGCAGCGTCACGCCGCTGCGCGAAACCCTGGATGCGGTGGAGCCTGGGGTTTGTCCCCAGACCGGTCGGCACTTCCAGCGTCGGCTGCAGGCCCCCTTCCATGCGGTGCGTGTGACGGGCGCACTGTTCCACACCCAGGGCGGACTGGACATCGACGCCGACACCCGCGTGCTGCGCGAAGATGGCAGTCCACTGCCCAACCTGCTGGCCGCCGGTGGCGCCGCGCGTGGCGTCTCGGGCCAGGCGGTCTGGGGTTATCTTTCGGGCAATGGCCTGCTCAGCGCCGTCGCGGGCGGCCACATCGCGGCGCAGACGGCCGTCCGTCTGCTCCACCGGTTCAAGGAGAACGCATGACCCCCACCCTGCGCGAACGCTTGCAGCAAGCCCAGCCTCTGCTGGCCCCCGGCGTGTATGACGCGCTGAGCGCCCTGGTGGCGCAGCAAGCGGGCTTCGAGGCCCTTTACCTCTCGGGCGCATCGATTGCCTACACCCGCCTGGGGCGCTCCGACATCGGACTGACCACGGCCACCGAAGTGGCGCAGACGATTGCCCACATCACCGACCGGGTCGACCTGCCGCTGATCGTGGATGCCGACACCGGCTTTGGCAATGCCCTCAACACCCAGCGCACCGTGCGCGATTTCGAGCGCGCCGGCGCGGCCATGGTGCAGATCGAAGACCAGACCTTTCCCAAGCGCTGTGGCCATCTCGACGGCAAAGGGGTGGTTCCCGTGGCGGAAATGGAGGGCAAGCTGCGCGCCGCGCTCGATGCCCGCCACGATGAGCGGACCCTGATCTTGGCACGTACCGATGCGGTGGCTGTGGAAGGGCTGGGTGCCGCGCTCGAGCGGGCCGAGCGTTACCTGGCCTGTGGCGTGGATGCCTTGTTCATCGAGGCGCTGCGTTCGGATGAGCACATGCAGCGGGCCTGCGCGCAGTTTGCCGACCGCGTGCCCTTGCTGGCCAACATGGTCGAGGGTGGCAAGACACCGGTGCAAAGCGCCCAGGCGCTGGGCGAGCGGGGCTTCAAGATCGTGATCTTTCCCGGCGGCACCGCCCGCGCGGTGGCGCACACCCTGCAGGCTTATTTCGCCAGCCTGCATCGGCACCAGACCACCGCCCCCTGGCAACAGCAGATGCTGGATTTCGAAGGGCTCAACCGCCTGATCGGCACCCCGGAGCTGCTGGCCCTGGGGCAGCGCTATGCCCAATGATGACCGGGGATGCACAGCACTGGCGGCGCAGGCCAGCCCAAGACCTTGCGTACCGGACGGCTTGTCAACCGTGTTAGTCTGCCGCCGTTCAATGACCCTGTGATGCGTCTTTCCACTTGCCTGCTGATGATCCTGCTCGTGGCCACCCTGTCTGGCTGCGCTGTCCTGCCCTCCCGGCAGGGCCAGGGGCAGGTGGTTCCGGAGCAGCTGCCCCTGGCCTACAGCGCCAAAGACATTCTGCGCTGGCAGACGATGCAGTTGCCGGGCAAGCTGCGCACGGCCTTTCGCCTGACCCAGAGCGAGCAGCGCCCGGCGGTCATGACCGAATCGGCGGGCTCCATCAGCATGCTGCGCCAGAAGCTGCGCATCGACCCCGCGCAACTGGGCGCGCTGCATTTCGAATGGCGGGTGGACAACCTGATCGAAGGCGCCGACATGACCCAGCGCGAGAGCGAAGATTCTGCTGTGCGGGTGGTGCTGGCCTTTGACGGTGACCGCAGCCTTTTTTCGCCGCGCAACGCCATGCTCAGCGAACTCAGCCGCACCATGACGGGCGAGCCCATGCCTTATGCGGTGCTGATGTACGTCTGGAGCAATGAGTTGCCGGTGGGCACGGTGATCACCAACCCCCGCACCGACCGCATCCGAAAAATCGTGGTCGAGTCGGGGCCGCAACGCCTGCGCCAGTGGCTGCAGTACCAGCGCGATGTCCGGGCCGATTTCGAACAGGCTTTTGGCGAGGCGCCAGGCGCCTTGCAGTCCATCGGCATCATGACCGACACCGACAACACCCGGGGCCGTACCCAAGCGGCCTACGGCCCCATCCGGCTGGAGCGTGGGACGGACCGCCGCTGAAGGTGCAGATTTTCAATTCGTTTTTTCATCCAGGAGATCCTTCATGTTCCAACGTCGTCAGATCCTTCAAGTGCTGGGCGCTTCCGCCCTGGCCGCGCAGGCGCCGCAGCTGCTGGCCCAGAACTTTCCCAGCAAGCCCATCCGCATCGTTGTGCCTTTTGGTGCGGGCGGTGTGGCCGACCTGACCGTGCGTGCGGTCGGCCAAAAGTTGTCGGAGAACCTGGGTCAAGCGGTCGTGATCGACAACCGCCCGGGCGCAGGCGGCGTGGTGGCCGGTGAACTGGTGGCCAAGGCCGAACCCGACGGCCACACCCTGCTGCTGATGTCCAACGGCACGGCCGTGAGTGCGGGCCTGTTCCGTTCGTTGCCCTTCAACACCCGCACCGACTTTGCTCCGATTTCGCTGCTGGGCCAATTCGACATGGCGGTGGTGGTACCGGAAAACTCCCCGCACAAGACGCTGGCCGACCTGATCGCCTTTGGCCGCGCCAACCCCGGCAAGCTCAACATCGGCACCATCAACATCGGCAGCACCCAAAACCTGGCGGCCGAATTGCTGCGCACGCAGGCCAACCTGATCGCCCAGCTCATCCCCTACAACGGCACCCCGGCGGTGATCAATGCCCTGCGTGGCGGACAGATCGACATGGCGGTCGAAATCCTCGGCCCGCTCAAGCCGCAGATCAGCGCCAAGGCCGTGCGCCTGCTGGGCGTGATGGGCGAGCAGCGCCCCAAAGACATGCCCGAAGTGCCCACCCTGCGCGAGCTGCCGGGCCTGAGCAACTTCAATGTGTCGTCTTGGAACGCACTGGCCGCGCCCGGGAAGACCCCCAAGCCCATCATCGACCGCCTGAGCGCCGAAGTGGCCAAGGTGCTGGCCCAGCCCGACATGGTGCAGCGCCTGGCCAGCTTCAATGTGCAGGCCAAAGCCAGCACACCGGCCCAGCTGGCACAACTGCTCGACCGCGACATCGCGCGCTGGACCGAGGTCATTCAGCGCGCGGGCATTCCTCAGCAGTGATGCGCTGCTGACCGGTCAGCGCGGCGCGATCCGCGTGGCCAGGGGTCGTGGCACGTAATCGGGCAGAAAACGACACTGCGTGGGCTGCTCGGGTCGCAGACTCACGCAGCGCTGCGCGATGGCGGCGGGCGTGGGCTTGTCGCCCTTCTCGACCCACTGGAGCAAGGCTTCAAACAGCGGCGGGTAGATGGCATCGCCCAGGTAGCTGTGCTCACCCGAATCCACATAGGTCTGCACCAGGCGATCACCGTTGCCGGCCGCCACCATGCGCTGGCGCAGGGTGTCGTTGCCCTCGACAAACACGGTGGAATCTCGGATGCCGTGGGTGGTCAATACCGGCACCTTGAAGCGCCCGCGGTGGTTCACGTCGGCGTCAAATCGGGCGCTGGCCTGGGCGTCGGCCTTGAAGCGCGGCACGGCGGCATTGAGGGCGGCATCGTCCGCACTGCCCTGGTACCTGACCGCATCGTTGCCAAACGGGCTGGCACCCCCGCTCTTGGTGACCACATCACGCAGCATGAAAGTGCCCCAGTTGAGGTGCCCGACGATCGAGTTTTCCGGGATCTTCAGCACGTCCACAATGGTCTTGATCTTGCGAGCCTGCTCGGGCGTGCGTTGCGCGGCCGGCCGGTTCAGTCCCAGGCACTCGTTGGCCCGTGCGGTCAGTTCGGCATTGCTGAGGGTGCTGCCTTCTGGCAAGCCCAGGGACAGGGCGTACTGGGGTTCCTCGGGTCGGGGGTGGTTGCCGCACAGGTGTTGGTAGATGGCGCGCAAATCCAGCCGGAAATCGTAGGTGGTGGGTCCAGCCACCACGCCGCTGGTCAGCAAGATGCCTTCCCACGACCGGGGGTACATCTCAGCCGCCCGGGTGGCCACCATGGCCCCCCAGGACTGCCCGTGCAGCAAGGTACGCCGGGGTTGCGCCACATGGTCGATGAAGATGCGGCGCACACGCTCAGTGTCCTCGGCCGCGGTGGTGACGGCAAAGCCCCCCTGGCGGAACACCGAGCCTGCCCAAGCATGACCTTGTGCCACCGTGATCGACCAGCGCTGAATGTCTTCCTCGGCCCGGGAAGCCTTGGGCTCACCCAATACGGGTCCCCCATGGGCGTGCACCACCAGGACACCCGTCCACTGCGCAGGCATCGCGATCAAATAGTGGGAACCGGCCGAGTCCTGTCCGCGCAGACAGCGGGTGCCCGCGGGCACGCCGGCGGGGCAAGCCGAGGCGCTGGGCGCCGCCTCTTTTGGGGCGATGGCGCAGCCCCCCAACAGCAGGGTGGTGGCCAGGGACAGGAAGAGCAGGCCGACAGAGCCTCGGGCATCAACGGGGCGAGTGTGGTGCGTCATGGCGCATGACCTCAGTTTCGGATGGAGCAAACGTAGAGATCGCCATGTTGCCACCGAGGCGCCGGATCGCGAACCACAAGCTGTCATTTGGCAGACAGTGAGGCTGACAAAAAAACCCACCGTGTTGTCACGGTGGGTTTTTAGTTTCTCAATCTTGAGCTGTCTTACGACAGCCAGGGATTAGAAAGAGTGGCGAATACCAACAGCCGCCAAGTTGGTCTTGTTGGCAGTGGTAGCACCGCTGTCATAGGCCTCGTAGCCCAGATAGGCAGCAGTGCGCTTGCTCAAAGCGTAGTCAGCACGCAGACCGGTGGTTTTACGATCAGCGGCGGTGCCGATCTCGGTGGTGGCGTACTGTCCCAGGAAGGTCACGGCACCCATGGTGTAGGTGGCGCCCACTCGGGTGACTTTGACATCGGAACCAGCTGCGGACTTGTTACCGTCACCGTAGCCCAAGAACACACGGGCAGCGCCCATGGTGTAGTTCGCGCCGATGTAGTTGTAGGTGCTCTTAGCAGTTGCTGCAACGGCGGCGGTTCCAGGGCTCAGCAAAATGGTTTCAGCAGCATTCAAGCTCAAGGGAACTTCAGGCTGAGCCACAGTGGCAGAAACTTGCAGGCTAGAGAAAGCCACGTTCATGGCGCCTTGGCTGTAGGTCAGGCCAAAATTGGTGATGGCAGGACGGGCACCACCGCTTGTTGCGTCATCGTTGCCAGGAGCGTAGGTCAGGCTGCCAGCGAAGCCGTTCACGCGGGGGGTGTCGTAGCGAACAGAATTGTTGTAACGCACAGTACCCACGGACACGGCGGTGTGGTCAGACAGGGAGAAGGCAGAACCAATACCAGTGCCCAGAGGAGCGCTGGCGCTGTAGGCGTCCAGGGAGCCAGCGTTGATCACACCCAGGCGCAGGTTACCGAAACCACCGCTCAGACCAACGAAAGATTCATGACGACCCAGAGCACCAGCGGTGCTGACACCGGTGCCGTTGGACCAGGCGCGGGGATCGATGGCGTAGCGTGCGGATGCGCGCAGACCGCCTCCCAAATCTTCAACGATGTTGAAGTTGATGGCGCTGGTGGAGGAGGTGTGCAAAGACTGGCTCACCGTCTGCAGCTTGGTCGCTGCGGTGGTGCCGTTGCCGCTGGTGGAGCCGTAGGCGAAATCAACGATACCAGAGATGGTCACGGTGGACTGAGCGAAAGAAGTGGCGGCTGTCAATGTAGCCATAGCATATACATTGAATTTGTTAAATTAATCCATTAATACTTACAATTTGCGGTTTTATGGACTACAGTGAGGCCATGGCGCTTGTTCAGATTTCTGCTCCCTTGGTCACACCGCTGTCGCACTTTCTGGCCGATCCCCAGTCCGTGGTGCAGGCCGGTGGGGTGTCGGCCGTGGCGGTGTTGCATGACAACCAGCCCTGCTTTTATGTGCTCAGCCCGCAGGGCTGGTTGGCTTTGCAGGGCGGGGTGGGCGATGGTCCAACTTCGGGCCCACTACGGCCTGCCGCGCAGCCTGATGCTGCTGCGCTGCCCGATGCCGCCAATGCGGCCCTGAGGGCATCCTCGGGACATGACCGTTTTGTTTGGCTGGCCGATCATTTGCTCCAGTCTGAGACCCAGCGCATGGCGCGCGGCGACCTCAGCCGTGCGGCGGTGGGTATTCTGCGCAACCGACTGCAGGCGCATGTGATGCCGTATTTTCGGGACATCGCCCCTTCACAAACCGACACTGGCGTGCTGGAGGGCTTTGTGCAGCGCCTCACGCAGGCAGGCTTGTCGACCACCACCATGTCGCAGTACCTGGTGGTGGTGCGCAAACTGTTGCGGCTGGCGGTCAGGCAAAAGCTGCTGCGGGAGGTGCCCGAGATGCCCCAGGTGCGGGTGATTCACCGGCCGCGGGCGATGCTGACGCTGGCCGAATACCGTGCGGTCGTGGCGGCGGCGAATCGGCTGGTGCGCCAGTCCCTGCCGGCCCCACAGATCAAGCTGCAGGGCAGGCAGCGCGCGCGTTTCTGGGTGCAGCCGCGCCACCTGACGCTGCCGCGCGACATGGCCTGGGCGATCCGCTTCATGGTCAACAGCTTCGTACGTCCGGGAGATTTGCGCCAGCTCAAGCACAAGCATGTGCAGGTGTGTCGCGGTGACCAGCTCTACCTGCGCTTGACCCTGCCCGAGACCAAGCGGCACGACACCCCCATGGTGACCTTGCGGCCAGCGGTGCAGGTGTACGAGGCAGCGCTGGCGCAGGCCCGCGCCGAGGGCTTGGGTGGCCCCGAGGACTATGTTTTTTTACCGCAGGAAAAAGATCGCAACTACGCGCTGGCGGTGCTGGGCTTCTGGTTCAAGTGGGTCTTGCGTGAGGCGGGCGTGGCCACAGAAGACACCTGGGGCAGGCCGCGCACCCTCTATTGCCTGCGCCACACGGCCATCATGTTCCGCTTGCTCTACGGCCAGGGCATTGACATGCTCACCCTGGCGCGCAATGCGCGCACCTCGGTGCAGATGATCGAGCGCTTTTACGCCTCGGCGCTCGATGGCGAGATGAACGTGGCCATGCTGCAAAGCCGCAGGGCGGCCCGCTGACGGGCACTGCGCCCAGCTGGAAGCGTCAGCCTGACTTGAGCATGCGCCACAGCGGCGGGCCGATCAGCAGCAACGCGGCGATGGCCAGCAGCGAGGCCGACAGGGGCCGGGTGACGAAGGTGCTCCATTCGCCCATGCTGATGGTCAGGGCCTGGCGCATCGACTGTTCGGCCATGGGGGCGAGGATCAGACCGACAATCAGCGGTGCGGCCGGAAAGTCAAAACGCCGCATGGCATAGCCGATCAGGCCAAACACATACAGCAGGCCGACGTTGAAGACCGAGTTGCCCGCGCCGTAGACCCCGGCGGTGGAGATGACGATGATGCCGGCATACAGCCAGGGCGGCGGGATCTTGAGCAGTTTGACCCACAGACCCACCAGCGGCAGGTTGAGCACCAGCAGGATGACGTTGCCGATGTAGAGGCTGGCGATCAGGGTCCACACCAGACTGCTTTGCGAGGCGAACAGCTGGGGGCCGGTCTGGATGCCATAGCCCTCGAAGGCCGAGAGCATGATGGCGGCCGTGGCCGAGGTCGGGATGCCCAGGGTCAGCAGGGGCATGAGCACACCCGCTGCCGCGGCGTTGTTGGCGGCCTCTGGACCGGCCACGCCCTCGATGGCGCCCTGGCCGAATTCTTCGGGGTGCTTGCTGAGTTTTTTCTCGGTGTAGTAAGACAGCAGCGTGGGCAGTTCGGCGCCGCCCGCAGGCATGGCGCCAATCGGAAAGCCGTAGAACGCGCCACGGAACCAGGCTTTCCACGAGCGGGCCCAGTCGCTTTTGCTCATCCACAGGCTGCCCGAGAGTTTCATCACCTCGCCACCCTTGGATTCGCGGCCCTGCCAGGCCAGGTACAGCGCTTCGCCTACGGCGAAGATGCCGACGGCGGCCACGGTCACCTCAATGCCGTCCAGCAAAGAAGCTTGACCGAATGTGAAGCGCGGTTGCCCGGTCTGCAGGTCGATCCCGACCAAGCCCAGCAGCGCACCCACGGCCAGTGCGATGAGGCCGCGCAGCATGGAGTTGCCCAGCACGGCGGACACCGCCACCACCGACAGCACCATCAGGCTGAAGTATTCGGCCGGCCCGAAGGCCAGGGCCGCCTCCACCACCATGGGCGCAAAGAAGGTCAGGGCCAGGGTGCCGATGGTGCCGGCCACAAAACTGCCGATGGCGGCCGTGGCCAGCGCCTGGCCGGCACGACCCCGCCGGGCCATCTTGTTGCCCTCCAGAGCGGTCATCATGGACGACGCCTCGCCGGGCGTCTTGATCAGGATGGAGGTGGTGGAGCCGCCATAAGCCGCGCCGTAGTAGATGCCCGCGAACATGACGAACATGCTGGTGGCCGGCACATGGTAGGTCAGCGGCAGCAGCAGGGCGATGGTGAGTGCCGGGCCGATGCCGGGCAGCACGCCGACCAGGGTGCCCACAAAGCAGCCCACGAAACCCCACATCAGGGTCATGGGTTGCAGGGCGTTGGCAAAGCCCGCCAGCAGGGCATCGATTGAAGACATCAGCGACTCCGGTGGCTCAGATCAGCCAGGGCAGGCCCGGGCCAAGCCCCACGCCCAGCACGTGGGCAAAGACCCCCCAGAACACGGTGGCGATCAGGCCGCAGAGGGTGAAGGATTGGAGGTTGAGCGGGGCGTCGAAAGCACGCGCCACGCCCATGCCGCACAGGGTGGCCGGCAGGATGAAGCCCAGCGGCACCACCAGGCCCATGAAGGCCAGCCCGCCCCCCAGCAGAAAGAGCAGGCGCCGGTTGGCACCCGGCAAGGGGCTCTGGTCTTCCTGCAGGCTTTCGTCGGCCTGGCCGCCGCGCCAGGCGCTGATGCCGTACAGCAGCGCCAGCAGCGCCAGCCCGGCCACGACGGCGGCCGGCACCAGCGTGGCCCCGACCGTCATCTGCATGAGCGACTGCGGGATCACGCTGACCTGCCAGGCGGCCACGCCGCACAGGGCGGCGAGCAACAAGGCGATGCGCAGCGGCGTCATGCCAGGCCCAGTTCCTTCATCAGCACTTCTTTGTCTGCAATGTCCTTGGCGATGTCACGCTCGAAAGGGCGCTCGGTCATGAAGGCATCGGTCCACTTGCGGGTTTCCAGTTCCTGCTTCCAGGCGGGCGACTGGCTGACTTTGGTCATGAAGTCGATCAAGGCTTCGCGCTGCTTGTCGTTGATGCCCGGGGCGGCAAACACGCCGCGCCAGTTCGACTCGGTCACGTTCACGCCCAGTTCGGGCAGGGTGGGCACGTTCACGCCAGGAATGCGGCGCTTGCCGGAGACGGCCAGCGGGATCATCTTGCCGGCCTTGATCTGCTCTTCGAATTCGGAGTAGCCCGAGATGCCGGCGACCACCTGGTTGCCCAGGATGGCGGCATTGGCGGGGCCGCCCCCAGCGAAGGCCACATAGGCGGCATCGCGCGGGTTCTTGCCCAGGGCCTTGATCACCATGCCCAGGATCAGGTGGTCGGTGCCACCCGCGCTGCCCCCCGCCACCGAGACGGCCTTGGGGTTGGCCTTGAGGGCCGCTTCGAGTTCTTTCCAGGTCTTGATCTTGCCGGCCGCAGGCACCACGATGACGCCGGCCTCTTCGGTCAGGCGCGCGATCGGGGTCACGTCCTTGATGGTGATCGGGCTCTTGTTCGCAATACCGGCGCCGATCATCACCGAACCGGCGACCATGAGGCTGTTGGCCTGGCCCTTGCGCTGGTTGACGAAGCGGGGCAGACCGACCATGCCGCCAGCACCACCGACGTTCTCGAAGGCCATGTTGCCCACCAGACCGGCGGCTTTGGCCGCGCGCTCGATGGCGCGGGCGGTGCCGTCCCAGCCACCGCCCGGGGCCGCGGGCACGAACATGTTGATCGTCTCAAACAGGGGCTTGCCCTGCGCCCAGGCGGGCAGCACCAGGCCGGCGCCGGCGGCGGCACCCAGGCCGAGGAAGTCGCGTTTGCTGAGGTTCATGGAAGGTCTCCTGTGTGAAAATGAAAGTGGACGGGCCAGGCCATCACAACCATTCTCGGTTCCATCCTGGCTCTGCGGCTTTCAATTTCCTGTCAATCCTGCCCCGTGAATACCCTCAAGCCCCGCCTCCTGCTGGTGGAGGACACGCCGGACATCGCCCTGTGGCTGGCCACCGCCCTGCGCCAATCGGGCCTGGAGGTGGTGCATGTCGGCGATGGGCTGGCGGCGCTGGCGGCGCTGGCGCCCGGCCATGGTTTCGATGTGGTCGTGCTCGATTTGCAGCTGCCCGGCAAGGACGGCCTGCAGGTGCTGCAGACCCTGCGTGCCCAGGGGGACGGGGTGCCGGTGCTGGTGCTGACCGCCCGCGCCGCGGTGCCCGACCGGGTGCTGGGCCTGCAGCTGGGGGCCGACGATTACCTCGCCAAGCCCTTTGACCTGGGGGAACTCGAAGCCCGCCTGCAGGCCTTGCTGCGGCGTCCGGGCCGCATGAAGTCGGTGGCGTTGCGTCTGGGGGCGCTCGAGCTCTTGCCTGACTCCGGGGAGGTGCTGTGGCAGGGCCAGCCCCTGGCCCTGACGCCGCGGGAGGTGGCGGCCCTGCGCGGTCTGCTCGCTTCACCGCAGCGACCGGTGGCCAAGGACAAGCTGCACGCGCAGGTCTTTGGCGAGGAGTTGGTCGAACTGGAGGCGGTCGAGGTGCTGATCCACCGGCTGCGCCGCAAGCTCGAGCAGCGGACGGGCGAGTCTGGCGTGCGTGTGGTCACCTTGCGGGGCATGGGTTACATGCTGGCGGCGGCGGGGTCGCATGGCTGAAACCCCTGGCCATTCCTTGCGTTGGCGGCTGCTGGCCTTGCTGCTGCTGCCCTTGCTGCTGCTGGTGGCCGGGCAGGCCTGGTTTGGCTACGAGCGGGCGGTGCATGCGGCCAACGACGCCTACGACCGCTCGCTCTACCTGACCGCCCGCACCCTGGCCGAGGACCTCAAGTGGCGCGACGGGCAACTGCAGCTGCACATGCGTCCGGGCACCGGCTACCTGTTTGAGAACCACACCGGCTCGCGCCTGTTCTACCAGGTCACTGGCAGCGACGGCGCCCATTTGCTGGGCGCCACCGATCTGCCGCGCCTGCCGGGCCAGCCCGCCCAGGTGCATTTTTTCGCGTTGGTGGATTTTGCCGATGCCCAGTATCGGGGCACGCCGGTGCGGCTGGCCCGGTTGGCCCATGTCTTGCACCAGGCCGATCGCGAGGACCGGGTGGTGCATGTGACCGTGGTGGAGACCCGCGAGACCCGCGATGACCTGATCGAGACCATCCTGCGCGAGACCTTGGGCAGCCAGGCCTTGCTGCTGGTGGCGGTGGCCTTGCTGGTCTTGCTGGCGGTGCGGCTGGTGGTGCAGCCTCTGCAGCGCCTGCGTCAGATCATCGAAGGCAAGGACGATGACGATCTGCAGCCTTTGTCGGGGGGAGGCTGGCCGCAAGAGCTGCAGCCGCTGGTGGCGGCGATCAACGGCTACATGCAGCGGCTGGGCCGCCTGATCGGGATCCGCAAGCGCTTTCTGGACAACGCCGCGCACCAGTTGCGCACGCCACTGACAGCCCTCAAGACCCAGCTGGGCCTGCTCGAACGCCGGCACGGAGCGGCAGCCGATCCGGTGTTGCAGGCGGCCTTGCGCACCACCGACGATGCGGTGCGACTGACGGCCCAGCTGCTGGCGCTCACCCGCGCCGAGCACGGACCCGACATGGAGCGCATGAGCCGGGTGGATCTGCTGCCCCTGCTCAGGCAGGTGACCGAAGACCACTCCTGGCGTGCCCACGAACGCGGCGACGATCTGGGTTTCGAAGCCCTGACCGGCAGCCTGTGGGTGCAGGGCAATGCGGTGCTGCTGCAGGAGGCGGTGTCCAACCTCATCGACAACGCGATGCACCACGGGGGACCGGGCGTGCGCATCACCGTGCGCGTGAATGCGCAGGGGGTCGAGGTGGAAGACAACGGCCCGGGCATCGCAGCGGAGCATCAGGCCCATGTCTTCGAACGGTTCTACCGCGCCTGCCCACCGGGGGTCAGCGGCAGTGGGCTGGGCTTGGCCATCGTGCAGGAAATCGCGCGCCAGCATGGCGCGCAGGTGGTGCTGCGCAGCCCGGTGCAAGACGGCAGGGGCACCTCGCTGGCTCTGCGCTGGCCTCAGGTGTAGCGCTTGTTGCGCAGGTTGTTCTTCATTTCGCGCAGCATGGGTTGCAGCTTTTCGCCTATCCGCAGGGCCACGGTGGTGGCCAGGATGTCGATGATCAGCAGGTGCAGCAGGCGCGAGACCATGGGGCTGTATTTGTCGTAGCCTTCGGGGTGGTCGGCCGTGAGGTGGATGTGGCCGCTGCCGGCCAGGGGCGAGCCGCTGGCGGTGATGACGATGGTGGTGGCGCCGCGCTTTTTGGCGATGTCGCAGGCGTCCATCAGGTCGCGGGTGCGGCCCGAGTTGGAGATGATGACCGCGCAATCGCCAGGCTGCAGCATCGAAGCGCTCATGACCTGCATGTGGCCATCGCTGTAGGCGATGGTGTGCAGCCCCAGACGGAAGAACTTGTGCTGCGCGTCCTGCGCCACGATGCCTGAATTGCCCACCCCGTAGAACTCGATGCGGCGACCACTTCGGTGGGTGTCGGCCAGGGCCTGGGCGGCGTGTTCGAGTGCAAACGAGCTGGCGTCGTTGCGGTACTTGAGGAAAGCGGCGACCGTGTTGTCGATGACTTTGACGGCCACATCGCTGGTTTTGTCATCGGGGTCCACGCTGCGGTGGATGAAGGGCACGCCCTCGCTCACGCTGCCGGCGAGCTTGAGCTTGAAGTCCGACAGGCCGTCGTAGCCCATGCTGCGGCAAAAGCGCACCACGGTGGGTTTGCTCACATGGGCCCGGTCGGCCAGTTCGGTCACCGGCAGGTTGGCAAAGGCACGCGGGTCGGCGAGCACGAGCTTGCCCACGCGTTGCTCGGCGGGCGCCAGCGAGGACAGGGAGGCTTTGATGCGGTCGAGCATGGGGGATCTCCAGAGGGGTGGGTCGCAGGCGCGGTCTCTGACCGCTGCCGCCGTCAGGGGTTCAGCATTCCTCGCTCCAGCAGAAGCCGTCCCGCGCGATCATGGCGCTCGAGGCGCTCGGTCCCCAGGTGCCGGCGTGGTAGGGCCGCGGCCCGGCGGGGTCGGCGGACCAGTGCTGCAGGATGGGTTCGACCCAGCGCCAGGCCTCTTCCTGCTCGTCGCTGCGCACGAACAGGTTCAGGCGGCCATCGAGCACATCCAGCAGCAGGCGCTCGTAGGCGCCCACGCGCTCGCTGCCAAAGCGTTTGTCAAAGTCCAGGTCCAGGTGCACCGGCGCCAGGGTCTGTCCGGCACCGCCTGGCCCGCGCTTGCTCTGGCCGGTGGCAAACAGGTGCAGCTCCAGCCCATCCTTGGGCTGCAGATGGATCACTAGCTTGTTGGCCTGGCCCAGCGGCGCATGAAAAATCTGGTGCGGGGTGGGGCGGAAGTTGACCTCGATGTGGGCTTCGCGCGCGGCCATGCGTTTGCCGGTGCGGATGTAAAACGGCACGCCGGCCCAGCGCCAGTTGTCGATTTCGGTGCGCAGTGCGACAAAGGTTTCGGTGCTGCTGCCGGGGTTCACCCCGCCCTCGTCGCGGTAGCCGGGCACCGCCTGCCCATCCACCGTACCGGTGCTGTACTGGCCGCGCACCACATGCTGGCCCAGGGTCTCGGGCGTCCAGCGCCGCAGGGCACGCAGCACCTTGAGTTTTTCATCGCGGATGGCGTCGGCATGGGCATTGATGGGGGGTTCCATGGCGATGGCGCACAGCAGCTGCAGGGCATGGTTTTGCACCATGTCGCGCAGCGCGCCGGTGCCTTCGTAGAAGCCGCCGCGCTTTTCCACGCCCAGTTCTTCGGCGATGGTGATCTGGATGTTGGCGATGTGCTCGCGCCGCCACAGCGGCTCGAACAGCGTGTTGCCAAAGCGCAGCGCGAACAGGTTTTGCACCGCCGGCTTGCCCAGGTAGTGGTCGATCCGGAAGACCTGCTGTTCACGAAACACCCGACCCACCACCGCATTGATGGCACGGTTGGACGCCAGGTCGTGCCCGAGGGGTTTTTCCAGCACGATGCGCGTCTTGGGGGTGTTGAGGCCGGCCGCAGCCAGTTGCTCGCAGATGGTGGTGAACAGGGTCGGTGCGGTCGAGAGGTACATGACCACCGTGTCGGTCTCGCGTTCGTCCAGCCGGGCTTGCAAGGCGGCATAGTCTTCGGGCCGGGACAGGTCCATGCGCACATAGCACAGCAGCTCGGCAAAGCGGGCGAATTCTTCCGGGTTGGGGCGCTTGTCGCCTTCGACCCGCTCGAATTTGGCCTGGATGCTCTGGCGGTATTGCGCGTCGCTGAGGGCGTCGCGCCCCACGCCGATGATGCGTCCGCCCTCGGGCAGGGTGCCGTGGCGGAAGGCCTGGAGCAGGGCCGGCATCAGTTTGCGCCAGACCAGATCGCCGGTGCCACCGAAGAAAACGAGGTCAAAAGCCATGGTGGACGGGGTGGGGTGAGTTACATAAAAAATCTTTTGTAATGTAACTTTGTTTCAAAGATAATTCAAGCCATACATCGCCCATCCGCTCGCGCCGAGCCTGTCGAAGCGCGCGCACACCACCATGAACCAGCTCGCCGCCCTCAAGCAATACACCACCGTGGTCGCCGACACCGGCGACTTTCTGCAACTGGCCCAGTTCCGCCCGCAGGACGCGACCACCAACCCTTCGCTGATCCTGAAAGCAGTGCAAAAGCCCGAGTACGCGCCCCTGCTGGCCCAGGCGGTGGCGGACCACCCGGGCCAGCCGCTGGATGTGGTGATGGACCACCTGCTGGTGCGCTTCGGTCAGGAAATTCTCAAAGTGGTGCCGGGTCGCGTGTCGACCGAAGTCGATGCCCGTCTGAGTTTTGACACGGCCGCCACGGTGGCACGCGCCCGCCGCATCATGGCGCTCTACGAAGCCCAGGGCATTGGCCGCGAACGGGTGCTCATCAAAATCGCCGCCACCTGGGAGGGCATCCAGGCGGCGGCCGAGCTCGAGCGCGAAGGCATCCATTGCAACCTCACGCTGCTGTTTGCTTTCTGTCAGGCGGTGGCTTGTGGGGCCGCCGGCGTGCGGCTGATCTCGCCCTTTGTCGGCCGGATTTACGACTGGTACAAAAAAGCCGCAGGCCCCAGCTGGGTGGAGGCCGAGCACGCCGGCGCCCAGGACCCGGGCGTGCAGTCGGTCACCGCGATCTACAACCACTACAAAAAGCACGGCATCCGCACCGAGGTGATGGGCGCGTCTTTCCGCAACGTCGGCCAGATCCTGGCGCTGGCGGGTTGCGATCTGCTGACCATCAGCCCCGACTTGCTGGCCCAGTTGGCCGCCAGCCAGGCCCCCCTGCAGCCCGCCCTGAGCGCACAGGCCGCACAGGCCATGGACCTGCCGGTGGTGGCCTACGACGAAGCCGCATTTCGTTTGGCCCTCAACGAAGACGCCATGGCCACCGAAAAACTGGCCGAAGGCATCCGCGCCTTTTGCGCCGATGCGCTCAAGCTCGAAAGCCTGATGCTGCAGGCCCGGCCTTGAAACGCGATGAATCCAACCCAACACCCATCGCGATCGGAGCCGCCCCTGCGAGGCTATGCCTGTAGGAGCGGTCTCCGACCGCGATGGACTTCATCCTGAGACCCCATGCGCTGTGACCACACCCCGGCCTGGCAGGCCCTCCAATCCCAGGCGGCCTCTTTCCGCCGTTTCGATCTGCGTGAGGCCTTTGATTCGGACGCGCAGCGTGTCCAACGCTTGAGCCAGTCGGCCCCGCACGTCTTTGCCGACCTGTCGAAAAACCACACCGACCCCACCACCGAGGCACTGCTGCTGGCGCTGGCCGAGCAAACCGGTCTGGCCGCCCACCGCGATGCGATGTTCCGGGGCGAACCGATCAACAACACCGAGGGCCGTGCCGTCATGCACTGGCTGCTGCGCCAGCCGCGCACACCAGCCCTTCGGCCCGAGCTGGGCCCAGCCCATGACCAGGTCCATGCCACGCTGGACGCGATGCTGGCCTATGCCGAGCAGGTGCGTGCCGACGAGGGGATCACCGATGTGGTCCACATCGGCATCGGCGGCTCCGATCTGGGCCCGCAAATGGCGGTGCTGGCGCTGCAGGACTTTGCGCTGCCGGGCAAGCGTTTCCATTTCGTCTCGAATGTGGACGGGCATGAACTGGCGGCGGTGCTGAAAGACCTGCATGCCCAGAGCACCCTGTTTCTGATCGCCTCCAAGACCTTCACCACCACCGAGACCCTGACCAACGCCCGCTCGGCGCTGGCCTGGTTCCAGGCGCAGGGGGGCCGCGATGTGGCCCGCCATTTTGTGGCGCTCACTGCGCAGCCGCAGCGCGCGGCAGACTGGGGCATCACCACCACCTTCGGATTCTGGGACTGGGTGGGTGGGCGTTACTCGTTGTGGTCGGCCATCGGTCTGCCGGTGGCCATCGCCATTGGCGCGCAGGGCTTTCGGGACTTGCTGGCCGGGGCCCATGCGATGGACCAGCATTTCCAAACAGCGCCGCTGGCGCAAAACCTGCCGGTCCGTCTGGGCTTGCTGGATGTCTGGTACCGCAATTTTCTGGGCTACACCAGCCGTTCCATGGCCCCTTATCACAGCGTCCTGCGCCGTCTGCCGGCCTACCTGCAGCAGCTGGACATGGAAAGCAATGGCAAGCGGGTGGACCGCCAGGGGAACGCGCTGCCCTTTGGCACGTCCTCTGTGGTCTGGGGTGAGCCGGGCACCAATGGCCAGCATGCGTATTTCCAGATGCTGCACCAGGGCACCGACATCGTGCCCGTGGAATTCATCGCCGTGAAAAAGCCTTCGCATCCGCTGCAGGGCCACCACGAACTGTTGCTGGCCCACGCGGTTGCGCAGGCCCAGGCGCTGATGCTGGGACGCAGCGATGCAGGCGGCCACAAGCACTTGCCCGGCAACCGGCCCAGCACCTTCCTGCTGCTCGAAGCGCTCAGCCCCAGCACCCTCGGCGCCTTGGTGGCCTTGCAGGAGCACCGGGTGTTTGTGAGCGGCGCGGTCTGGGGCATCAACAGCTTCGACCAGTGGGGCGTGGAGTTGGGCAAGGTGCTGGCCCAAGACATCCACGCCCGCATGCGATCGGCAGACCTGGCCGGGCTCGATGCGTCCACGGCCAGCTTGCTGACCCGTCTGCGCTGATCAGTGCTTGTGCGTGCTGTGGTCGTGCCCTTTGCTGGGGGGCTTGGCCGGCGTCACCGCATCTGAGACCTGCACCCGACCGCGCATGCCGGCCTCGTAGTGGCCAGGGATCAGGCAGGCCATTTGCACCGTACCGGCTTTCGGGAACGTGACGACCAGTTCGCCGCTGCGGCCCGGCGCCAGGCTGATGGCGGCCCCGCCCGCATGGCTGTGGCTGTGGTCCGTGCCTTTTTTCATGGCCTCGGCGTGCTCGCGAATGTCCTCGTCCGTGCCCAGCACCAGTTCATGCTCGACTTTGCCGGCGTTGTGCACCACCAGCCGGATCGTCTCGCCCGCCTGCACCTGCAGGCTGTCGGGGGCAAAGCGCATGGTGTCGTCCATGCGCACCTCGATGCTGCGGCTGACCACCTGCGCCACCAGACCTTGCGGCGAAGCGCCATGGCCGTGGTCGTCGGCCACATCATGGCTGTGACTGTGGCTGTGGCCATGGCTGCCCAGGTATTGCGGATTGCGCTCGAGCCATTGCCAGGCACCATAGCTGCCCAGCGTCACGCCCACGCCGAGCAGCACCGTGTAGAGGGTGCTCCCACGGCGCCAGTCGAGCGGGCTGTTGAGCGCCAGGGCCGGGACCGAGATCAAAAAGCCCAGCGGCACCACCCAGGCGCTGCGGGCCGGGGAGTCTGGAAAGTGCTGCAGACCGCCGGTGAAAAAGCCCAGTCCGACCGACAGCAGGGCGCCCAGCAAGAGCGTCCTGAACAGGCTCGAGCCCTGCTCGTGCGCCGTGTCGCTGAGCCGGTGCTCCATGGCGGCGCCCAGCACAAAGAGCACGATGCCGACCGCAGCCGTCCAGAGCGAACGCTCGCCGCTGAAAAAGCCGTGGTTGACGGCGCCTGAAATGAAGCTGATGCCGCTGTACTTGAGCAGCATCGCCCCGTGGTGGTGTTGAAAAGCAAAAGTCATGGGGTTTCCTGTGCGCCCGAGGGCGCGAATGGTCAATGGCCGTCGGGCGAGGCCGGACGGGGTCCAGTGCGGGGCAGGAATTCAGATGGGCGGGCGCAGATCCGGCCTCAGGCACAGGCTGGCCCAGGCGGCGGGTCTGCTGACCGGTGTGCTTTGCGGCAGCGACTGCGTTGCCGGCGCCAGGCCCACGCCCAGACCGACGGCGCAGCAGTGGTGGTGGCTGTGCGACAGATGGGCGGCTTGGGCCTCATCGTCGGCGCTGGCATGCGTCGCATGTGCCGCATGCGTCACGGGAGCGGCCACGGACTCGTGGCAGGCCGCCGGCACCGCGCGGGCCTGCGCGGGGTGCACCGCCCAGGCGCTGCCCCCCAGCACTTGCAGCAGCAAGGCACAAAGCAGGGTCCAGAGGGTGTGGCGCATGGGCTTCATCATACGGACAAAGAAAAAGCCCCGCGAGGCCGGGGCCTGCGGGGCTGGCTTCGAACGTCCTTCGCCGGGCTCAGGACGAACGGGAGCGGGTGGCTTACATGCCCATGCCGCCCATGCCGCCCATGTCGGGCATGGCCGGCGCCGGGGAATCGGCCTTGGGGGCTTCGGAGACCATGCACTCGGTGGTCAGCATCAGGGACGCCACGGAAGCGGCGTTCTGCAGTGCGGTGCGGGTCACCTTGGTCGGGTCCAGGATACCCATTTCGATCATGTCGCCATAGGTGTCGTTGGCGGCGTTGAAGCCGTAGTTGCCCTTGCCGGCCAGCACGTTGTTGACCACCACGCTGGCTTCGCCGCCGGCGTTGTAGACGATCTCGCGCAGGGGCGCTTCGATGGCCTTGAAGACCAGGGCGATGCCGTGGTTCTGGTCGGCGTTTTCACCGGTGAGGGTGCCCACGGCCTGACGGGCGCGCAGCAGTGCCACGCCACCGCCGGCCACGATGCCTTCTTCCACCGCAGCGCGGGTGGCGTGCAGGGCGTCTTCCACGCGGGCTTTCTTCTCTTTCATCTCAACTTCGGTGGCGGCACCGACCTTGATGACGGCCACACCGCCGGCCAGCTTGGCCACGCGCTCTTGCAGCTTCTCACGGTCGTAGTCGCTGGTGGCTTCTTCGATCTGCACGCGGATCTGTTTAACGCGGGCTTCGATGTCCTGGGCGGCGCCAGCACCGTCGATGATGGTGGTGTTTTCCTTGCCCACTTCGATGCGCTTGGCCTGGCCGAGGTCGGTCAGCTGCACTTTCTCAAGGGTCAGGCCCACTTCTTCGGCGATGACCTTGCCACCGGTCAGGATGGCGATGTCTTCGAGCATGGCCTTGCGGCGGTCGCCAAAGCCCGGCGCCTTGACGGCCACGACCTTGAGGATGCCGCGGATGGTGTTGACCACCAGGGTCGCCAGGGCTTCGCCTTCGACGTCTTCGGCAATGATCAGCAGCGGACGGCCGGCCTTGGCCACTTGCTCCAGGGTGGGCAGCAGGTCGCGGATGTTGCTGATCTTCTTGTCGAACAGCAGCACAAACGGGTTGTCGAGCAGGGCGGCCTGCTTCTCGGGGTTGTTGATGAAGTAGGGGCTCAGGTAGCCACGGTCAAACTGCATGCCCTCGACCACGTCGAGTTCGTTTTGCAGGCTCTTGCCGTCTTCCACGGTGATCACGCCTTCCTTGCCCACTTTGTCCATGGCGTTGGCGATGATTTCGCCGATGCTGTGGTCAGAGTTGGCGGAGATCGAACCCACCTGGGCGATTTCCTTGGAGGTGGTGGTGGGCTTGGAGGCCTTCTTGAGTTCGGCGATCAGGGCTTCCACGGCCTTGTCGATGCCGCGCTTGAGGTCCATCGGGTTGCCGCCGGCGACCACGTACTTCATGCCTTCGCGCACGATGGCCTGGGCCAGCACGGTGGCGGTGGTGGTGCCGTCGCCAGCGTTGTCAGAGGTCTTGGAAGCGACTTCCTTGACCATCTGGGCGCCCATGTTCTGCAGTTTGTCCTTGAGCTCGATTTCCTTGGCCACGGACACACCGTCCTTGGTCACGGTGGGGGCGCCGAAAGAGCGCTCGAGCACCACGTTGCGGCCCTTGGGGCCCAGGGTGACTTTGACGGCGTTGGCCAGGATGTTCACACCCTCGACCATGCGTGCGCGGGCTTCGCCGCCGAAAATGACGTCTTTTGCTGCCATGTTGACTAGCTCCTAATTCAGAAATTCTTGAAACGGGGGGGGGACTTATTCGACGACGGCGAACAGGTCGTCTTCTTTCATGACCAGCAGCTCGTCGCCGTCGACCTTGACGGTCTGGCCGGAGTACTTGCCGAACAGCACGCGGTCGCCGACCTTGACGGTCAGGGCCTTGGTCTCGCCCTTGTCGTTGGTCTTGCCCGGGCCCACGGCCAGGACTTCACCCTGGTCGGGCTTCTCGGCAGCGGCGTCGGGGATCACGATGCCCGAGGCGGTTTTGGTTTCGCTTTCAACGCGCTTGACGATCACGCGATCGCCGAGAGGACGAAGTTTCATTGCATCTCCTGGATTTGAAACAAGGTTGACAAACAAAAGCACCAAAAGTTGGTGCTGGTTAACTTTGAAGGGTGGTTTGTTAGCACTCAACCCTTTCGAGTGCTAATTATAAGGCCTTTTGGGCCGGTTTCAAGACCCGACTTGGCCGAGGGGTCAATGGCGCGGGTCGGCGTCGGTGCTAGCGGGCGCTGACCAGGCCCCCATGCCCAGCAGCACCCCCCGGACCAGATCGGCACTGATGTCGCCCGGGTAAAGCACCGCGTGCTGGGCCACGGCTTGCCGCTGTGGGGCCGAGAAGTCGGCGCTGTTGTAGACGATGAAATGGGCGTCGGGGGCCAGGTTCAAGGGCCGAGGCAGATCGGCCCAGTCCAGCCAGGCCACATGGGCGTCCATAAAGAAGGCCGCGCAGTCCTCCCGCAGTCCGGCCAGTTCCAGCGGGTGGCTGACCCTTTGCACATGCTCGAGCTGGTCGAGCGCCTGCCGCACCGGGGTGGGCATGCTGGCGTCGTGAACGATGCACAGGCCGGCAGTGGCGGTTGCAGTGGGTGCGGCCGGCACGCCCTGGGCCTGGCAATACTGTCGCACCGACGAGGCCAGGATGCGGCGGTGTCCACCCTGGGTGGTGTAGGCCTGCAGCACGCCGGAGGCCACCATGCGTTGGACGGTGCCGACGGACAGGCCCAGCATCTGGGCGGCCTGGCTGGTGCTGTAGTAAGTGTGGTGGGGGCGCATGAAGAAGACCTCGAATTAGGGGGTTTGACCGGTTTGGGTGTTTGGCAGGGGTCCCCCGAGTGTTGGGCCGTCCCGGCTCTGTGCCATTCCTGTTGAACGGGTAGGGGGCTTACCCGGATTGGGGGAGGCCGGGGCCCGCAGAGGAAACGGGCAAAATCACCCCCCTATGCAATTTGGGTTCCGATTCCTCAGCCACTGGCCCTTGTGGCTGCTGCACGCCCTGGGGCATGCCGCCGGCTGGCTGGCCTGGCTGCTGTCGCCGGTGTACCGGCGCCGATTCATGGACAACGCCCGCCAGGCGGGCCTGGGTTTGGCCCAGGTGGCGCCCGCCATCGGCCATGCCGGGGCCATGTCGCTGGAACTGCCGCGCCTGTGGTTTGGTGCGCCGGTGCCGGTGCAGTGGGCCGATGACCGCGCCGCGCTGCAGGCCTACGCCAGCGGCTGCGGGGTGCTCTTCCTCACGCCCCATCTGGGCTGCTTCGAGGTCACGGCACAGGCCTTGGCGCAACGCTTTGGCGCCCAGCACGGCGATCTGACCGTGCTCTACCGGCCGGCCCGCACGCCGGGACTGGCCCAGGTGATGGCCACCGCCCGCAACCGTCCCGGGCTCGAGGCGGTGCCCACCACGCTGGCCGGGGTGCGCCAGATGATCAAAGCCCTGCGCGCGGGCCGTGCGGTGGGCCTGTTGCCCGACCAGGTGCCCCCCGAGGGCATGGGCCAGTGGGCACCGTTTTTTGGCAAGCCGGCGTACACCATGACCTTGGCGGCACGCCTGGCGGCGCAGACCGGCGCCCGCGTGGTGCTGATCTGGGGGGAACGCCTGGCCTGGGGCCGCGGCTACCGCCTGCACACCAGCAGCCTGGGGCACGATTTGTCCCCCGATTTGGAAGTGGCCGTGGTGCAGATCAACCAGGCCATGGAGCGGCTGGTGCTGCAGCGGCCTGGCCAGTACCTGTGGGGTTATGCCCGCTACAAGGGACCGCGTGCGGTTTGAACCTGAACCTGTTTGAGGCCCACCCTTGACGCACCTGCTGATCCTCTTCATGCGACTGATCGCCCGATGGCCGCTGCCCCTGGTGCGCGGCATGGGCGCGGGGCTGGGGGCCTTGTTGTGGCTGGCAGCGCCTCGCCGCCGGCGCATCGCCGAGGTCAACCTGCGCCTGTGTTTTCCTGGCTGGAGCGACGCGCAGCGCCGGCGCATGGTGTGGCGCCATTTCGTGGCCTTTGGCCAGTCGGTGCTCGACCGCGCCTGGCTCTGGCATGCCCCCGAGCGGGTCTTACACGAACGTCTGCGCTGGACCGGTGCGGTGCACCAGCTCACCGACCCCGGGCCCTTGGTCATGTTTGCTCCGCATTTTGTGGGGCTCGACGCCGGCGGCATGGCGGTGGCGATGCAGGTGCGGCCCGCGCCTGTGGCCTTCATTTTTGTGGCCCAGTCCAACGCGGTGGTCGAGCACTGGGTGCGTGCCGGCAGAGAGCGCCTGGGCAACACCCGGCCTTATTTCCGGCACGAGGGCATGCGCAAGATTCTGGCGGGCCTCAAGCGCGGCGAGCCCTTGCACCTCTCGCCCGACATGGACTTCAACCGCGAGGAGTCGATTTTTGTGCCCTTCATGGGGGTGCCGGCGGCCACCGTGCCTTCGCTTTCGCGCCTGGCGCGGGCGGCGGGCGCACGCGTGGTGCCCGTGGTCACGCGCATGACGCCGTCGGGCTACACCATCGAGGCGCATGCGCCCATCGACGCGTTTCCGACCGAGGACCTGGTGGCCGACACCACCCGCATGAACGAACTGCTGGCCGAGTTCATCCACACCATGCCCGAGCAGTACCACTGGGTGCACCGGCGCTTCAAGACCCGGCCCGAGGGCGAGCCCGGGGTTTACTGAACCTTCAGGAACGTCGCGATTTCGGCCATCACCCGCTGGGGTTGCTCGTGCACCACCCAATGCGTGGCCTGAGGCAGGGGCACCAGCTTCAGGTCGGGCACATGTGCTTCCAAGCCTTCGCACAAGGCGGGCAGCAGCGCGATGTCGTCCTGGGCCCAGAGCACCAGCGTGGGCACCTCGACCCGCACGGCCTCTGGTGGCAGGCTCACGGCGGCTGCGGCGGGGTCGCTGGCGCTGGCCGGTCGCAGGGGCGAGGCGCGGTAGTAGTTCAGGCCGCCGTCCAGCCCGTGTGCCCAGACCGCCCGGTACTGGGCGCGGACGGCCTCGGTCAGCCAGCCCGCCCCCAGGGGCGCGCCCGGTGTGCCCGGTGGGCGGGCCGCGCCCATGTTTTCAAAAAAGCCGAACAGCCGCGCGTGGTCCTGGGCCGCCAGCAAAGCGGCCGCATCTGGGCGGATGAGGAAGTTCATGTAGGCACTGGCGGCCTGTTGCGCCGGGTTGCGCTGCAGTTCGCGCAAAAAGGTCCCCGGGTGCGGTGAGTTGATGATCACCAGCTTTTTCAGCTGGGTCGGGTGCTGGTTGGCCAGGTTCCAGGCCACGGCGCCACCCCAGTCGTGGGCCACCAGGGCGGCCAGTGGTGCGCCGCCGGTTTCCAGCGCGATCAGGGCCAGCACGTCCTGCACCAGGTGCTTGGGCCGGTAGTCCTTGACCTCGGGCGGTGCGCTGGAGCGCTCGAAGCCGCGCAGGTTGGGTGCCACGCAGCGAAAGCCGCCGTGCTCTGGGCGGGCAAAGTGTTCGAGCAGCGCGTCCCAGATGAAGGCGGCTTCTGGAAAGCCGTGCAGGAACATCAGCACCGGGCGGCCCCGCTCGCCGCAGGCGCGGCAGCTCAGGGTGATGCCGTGCGGCAGGTCTTGTTGCCAGGTCTCGATCATGGCCACGCTCCAGGGCGGTGGCTGGGGAACAGGTTCAAGCGGCGGCAGGCGGCGCCGGATCGGCACCGCCGTCGGCCGCTGCAGGCGGGTGGGTCCAGTCCCACAGCAGCTGGGCCACCTCTTCCAGGCCCTGCTTTTTCAAGGCCGAAAACAGTCTGACCTCTCCGCCGCCGGCCTGCAGTCGCGCAATCGACAGGGCCTTGGCCTGCTCGGCGCGGGTGAGCTTGTCGGCCTTGGTCAGCACGATCAGGAACTTCAGTCCCTCTTCCACCCGGGGTCGGATGATCTCGAGCAGCGCATCGTCGAGTTCGGTCAGGCCGTGGCGCGGATCGCAGAGCATGACCACGCCCAGCAGGTTGGGACGGCTGACCAGGTAACTGGCCATGACCTGCTGCCAGCGCGCTTTGTCCATCTTGGCCACGGCGGCGTAGCCGTAGCCGGGCAGGTCGGCCAGCACCGCGTCGGTGATGCCCTGCTTGCCCAGCGAAAACAGGTTGATGTGCTGGGTGCGGCCCGGCTTTTTGGAGGCGAAAGCCAGTTGTTTTTGCTGCGTCAGGGTGTTGATGCAGGTGGATTTGCCGGCGTTCGAGCGGCCCACGAAGGCGATTTCGGGCAGCGCGTGGTCGGGCAGGTGGTGCAGCTGGGCCGCTGTGGTCAAAAAGCGTGCGGTGTGCATCCAGCCCAGGGGGGTGACGGGCACGGGGGCCACGGGTGTGGCGGACGGGGGGGGCTTGGATGTCATGAGGGAGGGGTTCGGGTGGACCGTCAGGCAACGGACTTGGACAGCATTGTAGAATCCTCAGGTTTTGCGCCAGTTCCCGTACCCATCCCAACGGATACAAGACCATGAAGTCGATTGCCTCTTCCCTGATCACCGCTGCGGCCGCTGCCTTTTTGGCAGGCTCTGCTTTCGCCGCCGCTCCCGCCGCTTCTCCCAAGCCCGATCTGGCCAAGGGCGAGGCGTCCTACGGTGCGGTCTGCGCCGCCTGCCACGCCGCCGATGGCAACTCGGGCTCCCCGGCCAACCCCAAGCTCGCCCAGCAGCACCCCGAGTACCTGATCAAGCAGCTGCAGGAATACAAGTCTGGCAAACGCGCCAATGCCATCATGAGTGGCATGGCCGCCACCCTGAGCGATGACGACATGCGCAACATTGCTTTCTGGCTGGCCAGCAAGCAGGCCAAGCCCGGTTTTGCCAAGGACAAGGACACGGTGGCTTTGGGTGAACGCATCTACCGCGGTGGCATTCCTGACCGTCAGGTGGCGGCCTGTGCCGGCTGCCATGCCCCCAATGGGGCCGGCATCCCTGCCCAGTACCCGCGCCTGTCGGGTCAGCATGCCGACTACACCGCCGCCCAGCTGGTGGCTTTCCGCGACGGCATTCGCAAGAACAACGCCCAGATGACCGGTGTGGCCGCCAAAATGAACGACCGCGAGATCAAGGCGGTGGCGGACTACATCGCCGGCCTGCGCTGAGCGAGCGGTTCGAACTTGGCCCTTGGCGTTGAGGGTTCATCGCCCCAGGACCTCCGAATCTGTGAAAATCAGGAAGTTGCCATCCGCAGCTTCCCCCTCCGGAAAAAGCGGGCTACAGCCCGCTTTTTTCTTGCCCGGCACGTCCCGCTGAACCCCAGGACCCCATGACCTCTGCAGCTTCCACTTCCGAACAACACCCGACAGCCAGCCGCTGGCGGCCCTGGGTGGAGCTGCTCTCATCGATGCGCTTTGCGATCGCCTTGCTGACGGTCATCTGCATCGCCTCGGTGATCGGCACCGTCCTCAAGCAGCACGAGCCCCTGCCCAACTACGTCAACCAGTTCGGGCCTTTCTGGGCCGAGGTGTTCGGCGCCTTGAACCTCTACAGCGTCTACAGCGCCTGGTGGTTTCTGCTGATTCTGGCTTTTCTGGTCACCAGCACCAGCCTGTGCATCGCCCGCAACACCCCCAAGATCCTGGCCGACCTCAAGGTCTACAAGGAAAACATCCGGGAGCAAAGCCTGCAGGCCTTTCACCACAAGGCCCAGGGCAGCCTGACCGACACCCCGGAAACAGCGGCCCGCCGCATCGGCCAGTTGCTGGCCAGCGGGGGCTGGAAGGTCAAGCTGCAATCGCGCCAGACCGCCCAGGGCAGCGGCTGGATGGTGGCGGCCAAGGCCGGCGCGGCCAACAAGCTGGGCTACATCGCGGCGCACTCGGCCATCGTGCTGGTTTGCCTGGGCGGCCTGCTTGACGGCGACCTGATCGTGCGTGCGCAGATGTGGCTGGGCGGTAAGACCACCTACAACGGTGGCGGCCTGATTGCCGATGTGCCCGCGCAGCACCGCCTGTCCGAGCGCAACCCCACCTTCCGTGGCAACCTGCTGGTGGCCGAGAACACCGTCTCCAGCACCGCCATCCTCAACCAGTCCGACGGCATCTTGCTGCAGGAATTGCCCTTCGCCATCGAGCTGAAAAAGTTCATCGTCGAGTACTACTCGACCGGCATGCCCAAGCTGTTTGCCAGCGAGATCGTGATCCATGACATGGCCACCGGCGAGACCCGCGACGCCCGGGTGGAGGTCAACAAGCCGGCCAGTTTCAAGGGCATCGAGATCTACCAGTCCAGCTTCGACGATGGCGGCTCCACCGTCAAGCTGCGTGCCGTGCCCATGACCGCGTCCAGCAAGCCCTTCGAGGTCGAGGGCGTGATCGGCAGCAGCACCGAGCTGAGCAATGGCAAGGACAAGCTGCGCCTGGAATTCACCGGCCTGCGCACCATCAACGTCGAGAACTTTGCCGACCGCCCGGACAGCGCCACCGATGTGCGCGCGGTCGATCTGCGCCAGAGCATCGAAAGCCGACTCGGGGCCGGGCACAAGACCGTCACCAAAAAAGAGCTGCGCAATGTGGGGCCGAGCGTGAGCTACAAGCTGCGCGATGCGGCCGGACAGGCCCGCGAATACAACAACTACATGCTGCCGGTGGACATGGGCGATGGCCAGCCGGTGTTCCTGCTGGGCGTGCGCGACAACCCGGGCGACCCTTTCCGCTACATGCGTCTGCCGGCCGATGAAAACGGCGATCTCGACGGCTTTGTGCGCCTGCGCACCGCCCTCGAATCGCCCTCCATGCGCCAGCAGGCCGTGCAGCGCTATGCCCGCCTGGCGGTCGATCCCAAGCGCCCGGATCTGAGCGGCCCGCTGACCGAATCCGCGGCACGCGCCCTCGGCCTGTTTGCCGGGCTCGAGGAGATCAATGGCAAGCCGGTGGCCGGTTTGCAGGCGATCGCCGACTTCATGGAAGCCAATGTGCCCGAGGCCGAGCGCAACCGCGCCGGTGAAATGCTGGTCCGCATCCTCAATGGCGTGCTGTTCGAGCTCGATGCGCTGGCGCGCGAGCAGGCCGGTGCTAAGCCGATGCCCCAGGACAAGGTCCAGGGCTTCATGAGCCAGGCGGTGCTGGGCCTCAGCGACGCGCCGCTGTACGAGGCCCCGATGGCGCTGATCCTCAAGGACTTCAACCATGTGCAAGCCAGCGTGTTCCAGGTGGCCAGAGCCCCCGGCAAAACCGTGGTTTACCTGGGCTGTCTGCTCTTGATTCTGGGCATTTTTGCGATGCTCTACGTCCGTGAGCGCCGTTTGTGGGTCTGGCTGGCCCCCAGCGCGACGGGGGCTTCGGCCTCGATGGCCCTGTCTTCCAACCGCCGCGCCCTGGACGTCGACCGCGAATTCGAACAGCTCAAGGCCCGCTTGCTCACCTCCGAGGAGTCCCGCGCATGAACACCACGACCCTGACCCTCCACCCCGGTTTCTTGGCCCGCCGCACCTGGCTTGACTGGGGCTTTGCCCTGCTTGCCCTGGTGGGCACCCTGGTCTGTTTCGGTCTCTACCACCAGGCGATGGACGGCTACGAAAAAGCCATCCTGGTCGGGACGCTGCCCGCCGTCATCTGGCTGGGCTGGTTTTGGGCGCCGCTGCGCAACCTGATGCTGGTGGTCGCTGCCATTTCCCTCCTGGCCATCCAGTCCTATGGCGGTGATTTGGCGCGCGCCGATCAGGTGTTCTGGCTCAAGTACTTCATCTCCAGCCAGTCGGCCATCCTCTGGATGAGCATGCTGTTCTTCATCAGCACCGCCTTTTACTGGGCCGGCATGTTCATCAAGGGCCAGGGCGACGCCATGGAACTGCTGGGCACCCGTATGGCCTGGGTGGCGGTGACCATGGCCCTGGTGGGCACCATGGTGCGCTGGTACGAAAGCCACCAGATCGGCCCGGACATCGGCCACATCCCGGTGAGCAATCTGTATGAAGTGTTTGTGCTGTTTTGCTGGATGACGGCGCTGTTCTATCTGTATTACGAGGCCCAGTACCAGACGCGTGCCCTGGGGGCTTTTGTCATGCTGGTGGTCAGTGCGGCCGTGGGCTTTTTGCTGTGGTACACGCTGGTGCGCGAAGCCCATGAAATCCAGCCGCTGGTGCCGGCCCTCAAGAGCTGGTGGATGAAGCTGCATGTGCCGGCCAACTTTGTCGGTTACGGCACCTTTGCCCTGGCGGCCATGGTCGCTTTTGCCTACCTGATCAAGCAACAGGCCACCGAGACCCGCTGGTACAAGCTCGCGCCGTTGTGGCTGCTGGGCATCGTGCTGTGTTTCGAGCCCCTGGTCTTTCGCAAGACGCCGGAAGGCGGCATGAGCAATTACTGGGCGATTTACTTCGGTGTGTCTGCCCTGATCGTCGGCGGCATCCTGGCTGCACGCCGTCGCATCACCGAACGCCTGCCCGCCTTCGAGGTGCTTGACGATGTGATGTACAAATCCATCGCGGTGGGCTTTGCCTTCTTCACCATCGCCACCGTGCTGGGGGCGCTGTGGGCGGCCGAGGCTTGGGGCGGCTACTGGAGCTGGGACCCCAAGGAAACCTGGGCCCTGATCGTCTGGCTCAACTACGCGGCCTGGCTGCACATGCGGCTGATGAAGGGCCTGCGCGGCACCGTGGCCGCCTGGTGGGCGCTGGTGGGGCTGGGGGTGACCACCTTCGCCTTCCTGGGCGTGAACATGTTCCTCAGCGGTCTGCACAGCTACGGCTCCCTCTGACGCCCAGTGCCCTGCAAGGGGCACTGAAAAGGCCCACAATGCACAGGCCTTGTGTGCAGGAGGTCCTTCATGTTGATCCGCTCTTCCGATTCCGGTACCGAGCATCCCGTGGCCAGCGAGATCACGCCGCGCGCGGTGTTTGAATCGCGCCGCGTGCTGCTCCAGCAGCTGGCGACCGGCGTCGCCGGCCTGACGCTGGCCGGGTGGGCCGCGCGCGATGCCCGCGCGCAGATCAAGGGCCCGGGCGTGCTGCCGGCCTTGCCGGCCGTGCCCTCTGCGCTGGCGGGCGCGCAGACCCTGGAGAAGCCCACCACCTACAAGGACGCCACCACCTACAACAACTTCTACGAGTTCGGCACCGACAAATCCGATCCGGCCCGCCATGCCCACACCCTCAAGACCCGGCCCTGGACGGTGGAGGTCGAAGGCCTGGTCAAGAAGCCCGGCCGCTACGGCCTGGAAGACCTGATGAAGTGGGCGGCGATGGAAGAGCGCATCTACCGCCTGCGCTGCGTCGAAGGCTGGTCGATGGTGATTCCCTGGGTGGGCTATTCGCTGGCCGAGCTGATCCGCCGCGTGGAGCCGCAGCCCGGTGCCAAATACGTCGAATTCGTGACCCTGGCCGATCGCGCCACCATGCCCGGCGTGCGTGGCGGCATGCTCGACTGGCCTTATGTCGAAGGTCTGCGCATGGACGAAGCCATGCACCCGCTCAGCTTGCTGGCCTTTGGCATGTACGGCGAGGTGATGCCCAACCAGAACGGCGCGCCCCTGCGCCTGGTGGTGCCCTGGAAATACGGTTTCAAGAGCGCCAAGAGCCTGGTCAAGATCCGCTTTGTTGACAAGCAGCCGGTTTCTTCCTGGGAAAAGGCCGCACCGCAGGAGTACGGTTTTTACTCGAACGTCAATCCGGCGGTGGACCACCCGCGCTGGAGTCAGGCCACCGAGCGCCGCATCGGTGAAGACGGGCTGCTGGCCAAGAAGCGCAAGACACTGATGTTCAACGGCTACGAGCCGCAGGTGGGCCAGCTCTACGCCGGCATGGACCTCAAGAAATTCTTCTGAGCATGCGCGCCGGCTTGCGCAGCCCCACGGCCTGGTGGGCGATGCTTGCGTTGGGCCTGCTGCCCCTGGCCTGGTTGATCGGCTGCACCCTGACCGAACAGCTGGGCGCCAACCCCGCCGAAACCCTGATCCGCGCCACCGGCGACTGGAGCCTGCGCGGCCTGTGCATCACGCTCGCCATCACCCCCTTGCGGGTGCAGCTGGGCTGGCCCGAGCTGGCGCGCTTTCGCCGCCTGCTGGGCCTGCTGACCTTCGGCTACGCCAGCCTGCACCTGCTGTGCTACGCCTGGTTCGACATGGGCCTGGACTGGCCCGAGATCGTGCGCGACATCCCCAAGCGGCCGTTTGTCCTGGTGGGCTCGCTGGCTTTCGTCTTGCTCACACTCATGGCCGCCACGTCCTGGAACGGCGCCATCCGCCGCCTCGGTGCGCGCCGCTGGCAGGCCCTGCACCGCTGCGTGTACGCCGTGGCGGTCCTGGCCGTGCTGCATTTCTGGTGGATGCGCGCCGGCAAGAACAACTTCACCGAGGTGTGGGTCTACGGCCTGATCCTGGCCGGATTGCTGGCTTGGCGTGGGCGGCGCTGGCTTGGCCGCCAAAAGATTTTGTAATTCATGGAGTGTCCATTAATCTCCCGGCTGTCCGGCCATGAACCAGGCGCTCCGGCGTGAAGTGCGCCGTGAGTCGGCCCGATCCGTGCCGGAGTCGAAATAGATGTATCCCATGAAATACATTTAAGCTATGATTCAGATCCTGCAAACCGAGCACTACGCCCAATGGTTTGCCGGGCTGAAGGACCGCACGGCCAGGGCTCGGATCGATATCCGCATTCGTCGTTTGTCTTTGGGCCACTTTGGGGATGTCAAACCGGTTGGAGGGGGTGTTTCGGAACTCCGCATCGACCACGGCCCTGGCTACAGGGTGTACTTTGTGCAACGCGGTATGGCCATCGTGGTCTTGTTGGCAGGCGGTGACAAAGGCAGCCAGACGCGAGACATCGCCAAGGCGATTGGATTGGCTAAGACGGTGAAGGAGCAAGCATGAGCAAGAATTCAACGCGCCCGTGGGATGCGGCAGAGCATCTGCAATCCGAAGCCGACATGGTGGCTTATCTGGAGGCCGCGTTTGAAGACGGCGATCCATCTCTGATCGCGGCCGCTCTGGGCGATATTGCGCGTGCCCGGGGCATGACGCAGGTGGCCCGGGCGGCCGGCCTGGGCCGTGAGAGCCTGTACAAGGCTTTGTCGGCCGAAGGTCATCCCGAGTTTGCGACCATCATGAAAGTGCTGGGGGCGCTGGGCTTGCGCCTGCACGCCAGCGCCGCTGCGCCTGCGGCGCACTGACCCAGCTTTAAGCGACCAGCTGCTCCAGCGCAAAGGTGTCAAACGCCGACTCGCGCTGACGGATCAGGTGGGCCTGCGCACCATCGACCAGCACCTCGGCGGCCCGGCCCCGCGTGTTGTAGTTGCTGGCCATGCTCATGCAGTAGGCGCCCGCCGACAGCACCGCCAGCACATCGCCGGCCTGCACCACCAGCGAACGGTCGCGTCCGAGCCAGTCACCGCTCTCGCACACTGGGCCCACCACGTCGTACACCGCCGCGGTGCCTGCGCGCGGCGACAGCGGCACGATCTGGTGGAAGGCCTCGTACATGGCCGGGCGCGGCAGGTCGTTCATGGCCGCGTCGACGACGCAGAAATTCTTTTGTTCACCGGGCTTGGTGAACACCACCTCGGTCAGGCACACCCCGGCATTGCCCACCAGCGAACGGCCGGGCTCGATCATCAGCTGGCGCTGGCCGTAGCCGCGGGCGTCGAGCTTGGCCAGCAGCAGCGCCCACAGCGCATCGGCCGCCGGTGGCGTGTCGCCGTTGTAGTCGATGCCCAGGCCACCGCCGAAGTCGATGTGGTGGATGCCGATGCCGGCGGCCTCGATCTCGGCCACCAGGTCCAGCACCCGGTCCATCGCGTCCAGATAGGGCGTGACCTCGGTGATCTGTGAGCCGATGTGGCAGTCGATGCCGACCACCTTCAGGCCCGGCAGGGCGGCTGCATGGCGGTAGGCCTGCAGGGCTTGCTCGTGCGCGATGCCGAACTTGTTGCCCTTGAGCCCGGTGGAAATGTAGGGGTGGGTCTTGGCATCCACATTGGGGTTCACGCGCAGACTCACCGGCGCATGCAGTCCCATGCCGGCGGCCACTTCGCTGAGCACGTCGAGCTCGGCTTCGCTCTCCACATTGAAGCAGCCGATGCCGACCTGCAGCGCTTGTTTCATCTCGGCGCGGGTTTTGCCCACGCCCGAGAAAATGATCTTGGCCGGGTCACCGCCGGCGGCGAGCACGCGGGTGAGTTCACCCCCCGAAACGATGTCGAAGCCGCAACCGGCGTTGGCAAACACCTGCAGCACCGCCAGGCTGGAGTTGGCCTTCATGGCGTAGCAGATCTGCGCCTTGCGGCCGGCAAAGCCGCGCTGGTAGGCGGCCAGGGCCGAGAGCATGGCGGCCTTGGAGTACACAAACAGGGGGGTGCCGTGTTCACGGGCCAGATCGGCCAGGCGCACGCCTTCAACACACAGTTGATGGTCTTGGTAGGCGATGAAAGGCTGGCCAGGCAGCGAGGTGAGGGAAGTCATGTTCAGCGGGCAGGTTCGGAAGCGGCAGGGCGGGCCGCCGGGACAGCAGGCTTTTGCCAGGGGTTGAGGGTTTGCGGGAGTGTGGCGCGGCCTTGCGACTCGGGGGTATTGGGCAGGACCAGCGGACCTTTTTGCCCGCAGCCGGCCAGCATCGCCGCACAGCCGGCAAGGACATGGGCGATGACTAGAATTCTTGCAATGCTCAACATCCGGCGATTGTAATGACCGACCTCGAATACATGGACCATGCCGAACGCCTGCTCTCGCAGGTGGAGACCGCGTGTGACCGCATCAACGACGAAACCGACGCCGACATCGACAACCAGCGCGTGGGGGGCATGGTCACCCTGACTTTTGCCAACCGCAGCCAAATCATCATCAACCTGCAAAAACCGCTGCACGAAGTCTGGTTGGCGGCGCGCTGTGGTGGCTTCCATTACAAGTTCGACGGCAGGCACTGGATGGACACCAAGGGCCAGGGCGAGTTTTGGGCCAGCCTCTCGCGCTATGCCAGCGAGCAATCGGGGCAGGCCCTGACGTTCGGGGGCTGAGGCGCCCCTCAGTTGCGGAACAGGTCGAGGATGCGGCGCTTTTCATCGCCGGCCGGCAGGCTGCCCTGCCGTTCTTCGCCCTTGTCGCCCAGGCCCAGCGAGGTCACACCGCCGCGCGCGAATTCCTCATAGGCCCACTCGTTGCCGACCTGCACCAGGCCCTCGGGCACCGTGTATTCCGACACCGGCACCTGACGCAGCGCGGTCTGCATGAAGCTGATCCACACCGGCAGGCTCAGGCCGCCGCCGGTCTCGCGGTCGCCCAGCTTGCGCGGCGTGTCGTAACCGATCCAGACGATGCCGGTGATCTGCGGGTTGTAGCCGGCAAACCAGGCATCCATCGCGTCGTTGGTGGTGCCGGTTTTGCCATACAGGTCGGGGCGCTTGAGCGTGGCCTGGGCGCGGGCGGCGGTGCCCGAGCGGGTCACCTCCTGCAGCAGGCTGTTCATCAGGAAGGCGTTGCGCGCCGCGATGGCCCGCTGGCTTTCATCGGGTTGCGGCGGCGGCGGGCTGTCGACCAGCACCTTGCCCTTGGGGTCGGTGATGCGGGTGATCAGGTGCGGCTGCACGAGGTAGCCGCCATTGGCAAAGACGGAATAGGCGGTGGCCATTTGCATCGGGGTGACCGATCCGGCGCCCAGCGCCATGGTCAGGTAAGCCGGGTGCTTGTCCTCGTCAAAGCCAAAGCGGGTGACCCATTCCTGTGCGTTGCGCGCCCCCACGGCTTGCAGCACCCGGATCGAGACCATGTTCTTCGATTTGGCCAAGCCGGTGCGCAGGCTCATCGGCCCTTCGAACTTGCCGTCGTAGTTCTTGGGCTCCCAGGGCTGGCCGCCGGTCACGCCGCCGTCAAAAAACAGGGGGGAGTCGTTGACCAGGGTGGCCGCGGTGAAGCCTTTTTCGAGCGCAGCCGAATAGATGAAAGGCTTGAAGCTCGAGCCCGGCTGGCGCCAGGCCTGGGTCACGTGGTTGAACTTGTTCTTGGCAAAGTCAAAGCCCCCCACCAGCGCACGCACGGCACCGGTCTGCGGGTGCAGGGCGACAAAGGCGCCTTCGACCTCGGGCCGCTGGGTGATCTCGTAGCCGCCTTTGGGCATCTGCACAATGCGCACCACCGCACCGCGGCGCAGACGAATCGCCGGCGCGGCCTTGTCCGACAGGCCGGACTGCACCGGCTTGAGGCCTTCGCCCGTGATCTCGATGTTGTCGCCGTTGCCCCGGGTGACCACCACCTTTTTCGGGCTGGCTTCCAGCACCACGGCGCTCAGCAGATCGCCGTTGTCGGGGTGGTCGTCCAGCACATCGTCGATGGCGTCTTCCATCTTTTTCGGATCGCTGGGCAGATCGATGAATTTTTCGGGGCCGCGGTAGATCTGGCGGCGTTCGTAATCCATGATGCCCTGTCGCAGCGCCACATAGGCCGCGCGCTGCTCTTCGGCCACCAGCGTGGTGTAAACGTCCAGGCCGCGGGTGTAGGTTTCCGGTCCGTACTGGGCATAGACCATCTGGCGCACGGTTTCGGCCACGTACTCGGCATGCAGGATCTTCTTGTCGGCCGAGCTGCGCAGCTGCAGCGGCTCGACCTTGGCGGCCTTGGCTTGCGCGGCCGAGATGAAGCCGTTTTCTTCCATGCGCTCGATGATGTAGAGCTGGCGGGAACGGGCGCGCTTGGGGTTGGCGAACGGGTTGTAGGCCGAGGGCGCCTTGGGCAAGCCCGCCAGCATGGCCGCTTCGGCGATGCTCAGGTCCTTGAGCGATTTGCCGAAATAGGTTTCAGCCGCCGAGGCAAAGCCATAGGCCCGGTTGCCCAGGAAGATCTGGTTCATGTAGATCTCCAGGATCTGGTCCTTGGAGAGCATGTGTTCGAGTTTGTAGGTCAGCAGGATCTCGTAGATCTTGCGGGTGTAGGTCTTCTCTGAGGAGAGGTACACATTGCGGGCCACCTGCATGGTGATGGTCGATGCGCCCTGGCTCTTCATGCGGCCGATGTTGGCCAGACCGGCGCGCAGGATGCCCAGGTAATCGACGCCGCCGTGCTGGTAAAAGCGCGCGTCTTCGATCGACAGGACCGCGTCCTTCATGACCTTGGGGATCTCGGCGATCGGTGTCAGGTTGCGGCGCTCTTCGCCGAATTCGCCCATCAGCACGCCGTCGGCGGTGAACACCCGCAGGGGCAGCTTGGGCCGGTAATCGGCCAGGTCCGAAATGTCGGGCAGGTTCGGATAGGCCACCACCATGGCCAAGCCGGCCACCAGCACGATCGACATCAGCCCGGCAACGATCAGGCCCAGCACCCAGAGCACGATCTTGAGCAGCCAATGGCCCAGGCCCCGGGCAGGCGCCGGTGCAGGTGAGCGGGGGGGTGGGGGTGGCGTGGACTTGGCGGACATAGGACCTTCATGGGCCGCGCCGCAAGGGCGTCATGCGATCCAGGATTATAAAAATCTTGGGGCCCTCCGGACTTATGCATCCGAAAAAAATGAATTCCAAATTACTCAATTATTGATTGAAAGGCGTTTTCTGCCCCACTAAAAAAAAGGCGCACCAGCCCTCAAGGCTGAGGACAGGGAGGAGACCCGGCATGCCATGGAAACAAGTCGCCTGGGCTTGGCGGATGGGGCGCCGACAGCGTTCGAGTGCCTGGGGCGCCCTGCTCGATCGGCACGACCTGCTGCTGGCCGCTTTGTCCTTGCAGCAGACCGGGGGCGTCCGCGTGGTGGTGTTCGAGCACCTTCACGCGCCCGAGGGGCTGGTGCACCTGTCCGAACAGGACGACTGGCTGGCGCAGGGCCTGCAAGGCCTGCGCGGACGTTGGCCTGCCACAGCCAAAACCCTGGCGCTGGCGCTGGGTGAAGAGCGCTGCCGTCAAGGCGTTCTGGAGGGCGTGCCCCGGCGCGATCCGCAGCGCCTGCTCGGCGAAGTGCGGCTCGAGGCCGCGGCGGTTTGGGGTGTCGGGCCCGATGCGGTGGGCTTTGATTTCCGCACCGAGGACCCGGGCGGCGAGGCCGGTTTGCAGGTGCACTGGGCGGCTGGCCTGCTGGAGCCATTGCAAGACTGGCAACGCCATGTGCGCAACGCCGGCTGGCGTTTGCCCCTGGTCGAACCCGAGATGCAGGCGGCCCTGCGCGCGGCCACCTGCTTGAGCGAGGACACCCTGAGGCACTGGGCCGTCTCGCCGCAGGATTGGCAGTTCAGTCTCGCGCCCCAGCGCCCGGGGGCCGAGCTGCCCTGGCCGCGCTTGCAGGCCAGCCCCCTGTGGCGACCGTTGGTGGCCTGTGGCGCCGCGCTGGGGGCCCTGTCTTGAATCCCCCGCCGCTCAACCTGTTGCGCTACCCCAGCCGCATCCCCCGGGTCGATGCCGGGCTGCGCCGCCAGGCCCTGGGGGCCTTGCTGGTGGGCGCGCTGGCGGGCTCGGGCCTGCTGGTCTGGCAAACCCAAAGGCACGCGCAGTTGCAGGCCGAGCGCGAGCGTACGCAGGCCCGTGTGCAAATGCAGTTGCGCCAGCAGGCCGAGCGGCGGCAGGCCTCGACGCTGGCGCAGTCGCAGGCCCGGCTGATCGAGAGGGCGCAGGCCTGGCAAGCCCAACGCCAGCAATTTTTGCAATTGCATGCGCAACTGCAGCAGCAGGCCAGGGAGGGTGGCTTGCGTCTGCAGCGCTGGCAGGCCGATGGGCACAAGCTCACGCTGCAACTGTGGTTGCCGCATCCCGAGCGGGTGCCGGTACTGGTCAGCGCCCTCTCGCAAGCCTCGCCACAGCCGTGGACGCTGCAAAGCATAGCGGGCCCCGGCGACGCCGCCGGCTTGGAGGTGGTGCTGGAGGCCGCCTGGCCGGCTGCTGCGGCTGCAGGAAGGCGCCCTCCATGATGGCCGGGCGCTTCGCAGGGGGCTTGGGGCCGCAGGCGCGCCAGCGCCTGCTGGTGTGGGGCCTGGCCGCGCTGGCCGGGGCCTTGCCCCCATGGCTGTGGGGCTGGCCGCAGCGCTCGGCCCTGACCCAGTTGGAGGACGAGCTGGCGCAGTGGCGCAACCGTGCATCGTCTTTGCCGCCCGACCCGGCGCCACCGCCGGCCAACCTGGCGCCGCCCGACTGGCCGGCACCTGAGCAAGCCACCTCGGTCTGGAGCTGGTTGCGGCAAGGCGCGCAAGCCCATGGCCTGCAGGTGCTGGCCCTGCAAGCTTCGGCCCAGCAAATTTCGGCTGGGGGCGCGGATTTGGCTGAGCTGCCGGTGCGCTTGCGTTTGCTGGGCCCATGGCCGGACTGGCTGGCATTTGTGGCCGTGCTCGATGCGCAGGCGCCCTGGTGGGTGATCGACCAGTGGCAGGTGGTGCCCGACGCGCAGCTTGCTGGCCAGGTGCGCATCGATGTGCAGGGCCGCGTGGGCCTGCAGCCGCAGACCGACCCGGCCCGGTCGCCGATGCCGCGGGTCTGGCCCGCCTGGCCGCAGGCGCGTGTAGCGGCGGGCGCTGATGCTGGCATTTTTGCCTTCGTTCCGCTGGGCAGCGCGGCCGCTGCCCCCAGCGTGCCAGCTTCATCCGGCCCTGCATCCGCATCCGCCCCCGCACCGGAAGCCAGTGCCCCATGGTCGGCCGACCCGAGCACATGGCCGGTGCAGCAATTGCAGCTCTTGGGTGTGTGGTCGCAGGCCGGGGTGACCCATGCGGTGCTGGGGCGGGGGCTGGCGCAGGTGACGGTCAGCCCCGGCCAGCGCATCGGCCGCGAGGCCTATCGGGTCCGGCGCATTTGGGCGACGGGCGTGGAATTGCAGGCCCCTGGCGCCGCGGGCCGCGAAGCGGTGCTGACCTTGACCTGGACAGGGGGGCCATGATGGCCAGCAGCAGCGCGTGGCACAAGGCGATCATCGGCATGGCCGCGGGCTGCGGCATGGCCTGGGCCCAGGTGCCGGGCGTGGCCGGCCTGCAGGCGGGGCCCGACAGCCCGCCGATCAGCCTGAATTTTCAGAACACCGAAGTGCGTGCGCTGATGCAGGTCTTCGCCGACTTCACCGGGCTCAATTTCGTCACCACCGAAGGGGTCAGTGGACAAGTTTCGGTGCGTCTGCACAACCTGCCCTGGCCGCAGGCGCTGCAGGTGGTCTTGCAGGCCAAGGGCCTGGCGGCCCGGCAAGAGGGCAAGGTGGTGTGGGTGGCCCCCCAGGACGAGTGGCTCCAGCGTGAAAAGAAATGGCTGGAGGCCCAGGCCGCGCTCGAAGGCGTCAGCCCTTTGCAGGTGCTGGCCTTGCGCTTGCAGTACGCACGGGCCAGCGAGGTGGCCTTTCGCCTGCAGGGCGCCAATGCGGCAGGCGGCAGTGCCGGCCTGGCGGCCGGGCGTTGGCTGAGCCCGCGTGGCAGCGTCATGGCCGAGCCGCGCACCAACCAGCTCTTTCTGAGCGACGTGCCGTCGCGGCTGGCCGAGTTGCAGAAGATGGTGGCGCGGCTCGATGTGCCGGTGCGGCAGGTGCTGATCGAGGCGAGGATCGTCGAGGCCGACGACCAGTTCGGGCAGTCGCTGGGCGTGCGCCTGGGCGTGGGGGCGTCGCGCACGGTATCGCTCAACGGCCAGCCCACAGCGCTCGGGCAGCTGGGCGCGACCAACGCCACCACCGGTGCGGGGGCGGTCAGCGGCAACCAGGTGGCCCTGCCTGCCGGTGCGGCCGGACAGACGCTGGTGACGCCCGCCAGTGTGGCGGTGTCCCTGTTCAGTGCCTCGGCCGACCGCTTCATCAATCTGGAGCTGTCGGCGCTGGAGGCGCAAGGCCGGGGCAAGGTGGTCTCGCGCCCGCGCGTGATCACCTCCGACCAGACCAAGGCCCTGATCGAGCAGGGCACCGAGCTGCCGTACCAGACGGCCGCCACCAGCGGGGGCAGCACCCTCACATCCATCCAGTTTCGCAAGGCCAACCTCAAGCTGGAGGTCACCCCCCACATCACGCCCGAAGGGTCGCTGGTGCTCGATGTGGACGTCAACCGCGACAGTGTTGGCCCGCTCACCGCCGCCGGTTATGCCATCAACACCAAACATGTGAAAACCCAGGTCCGGGTGCAGGACGGCGGCACGGTGGTGCTCGGGGGCATCTTCGAAGACAGCGACCAGAACGACCAGGCCAAGGTGCCCGCGCTGGGCCAAGTGCCCGGCCTGGGCTGGCTGTTCCGCAACCGCCAGCAACTGCGCAAGCGCAGCGAGCTGCTGGTCTTCCTCACGCCCCGCGTGCTGACCGAAGCGAGCCAGGCGGCCGACATGGTGGGGCCGGTGGGGGCCCAGCCCGACCCCCGGCCCTGACGTCGGCCCTGACACCGGCCTCTGAAGGCGGCCAGGGCGGAGCACTCGCATACACTTGGAGGCTTTGGTGCGCATCGGGCCAGGCCCGCATGCCGCTTTCGTGTGCGAGACGGTCTTGAACATCACCTTCGTCGGCCTGCCGGGTTCGGGCAAAACCACCATCGGTCGCCAGCTGGCCCGGCGTCTGGGGCTGCCCTTTGTCGACTCGGACCACGTCATCGAGCAAAGGCTGGGCTGCTCGATCCGCGAATACTTCGCGCGTGAAGGTGAAGAAGCTTTCCGCGACGTCGAGCAGGCGGTGCTCGACGACCTCAGCCTGCACCACCAGGGGGTGCTGTCCACCGGCGGCGGCGCGGTGCTGCGCGCAACCAACCGCCAGCACCTGCACGAGCGTGGCCACGTGATCTACCTGCGCAGCCTCCCCGAAGACGTGTTCCGCCGCCTGCGCCACGACAGCGCGCGGCCCTTGCTGCAGGTGGACGATCCCTTGGCGCGGCTGCGCGCGCTCTACGAGGCCCGCGACCCGCTGTACCGGGCCACCGCCCATTTCGTGCTGGAGACGGGTCGCCCCTCGGTGGCCTCGCTGGTCCACAAGACCATCATGAAGCTCGAACTCTCGGGGGTGCTGCCCTTCCAGGCGCCCAGCGCCTGATCAGGTTTCCGCCGCCTCGATCAGAAAGCGCATGCGTTTTTGCCCCTGCCACTCGTCGGCGTCGAGCCGATAGGCGATCTTGGCGCGCGCAGGCAAGGGCTCGGTGCGGTTGAACCAGATGCCGTCCACCGGCTGGCCCTGGTGCCGCAGCTTGAGGGACAGGTGCTTGTCGCCGACCAGGCGCTGAGACAACACCTCGACCTCTTCGCAAAACACGGGTGGCGCAAAGCCCTGGCCCCAGACGGCCGCGTGCAGCATGTCCACCAGTTCTGTGCGGCGGTATTCGGCAGGCAGCGGGCCATCGGTGTCCAGGCGGCGTTGCAGCGTGGCCTCGTCCAGCCATTCCAGTGCCACCTGCTGGAGGGTCTGTTCAAACACCTCCAGGTGTTCTTCGGCCACGGTGCAGCCGGCCGCCATGGCGTGTCCACCAAAGCGCAGCAGCACACCGGGGGCGCGCTTGGCCACCAGGTCCAGCGCATCGCGCAGGTGAAAGCCCGCAATCGAACGCCCCGAGCCCTTGAGCTCGTGCTCCTTGCCCGGTGCGGTGCTGGCGGCAAACACAAAGGTCGGGCGGTGCAGCTTGTCCTTCAGGCGCGAGGCCACGATGCCGACCACGCCTTCATGGAAGTCGGGGTCGAACACGCAGATGGCAGGGGGCGGTGTTTCCCCTTCTTCAAACAGAGACTCGGCCATCTCCAGGGCCATCTCGCGCATATCGCCCTCGATCACGCGGCGTTCGCGGTTGATGGCGTCGAGCTGATGGGCCAGTGCATCGGCCCGGCCCGGGTCGTCGGTCAGCAGGCATTCGATGCCCAGGGTCATGTCGGCCAGCCGGCCCGCGGCGTTGATGCGCGGCCCCAGCGCAAAACCGAAGTCGAAGGTGGTGGCACGCGCCCGCTCGCGCCCCGCCACGCGAAACAGCGCGGCCATGCCCGGCGGCAGGGCGCCCGCCCGCACCCGCCGCAGGCCCTGCGCCACCAGCCGGCGGTTGTTGGCGTCGAGCCGCACCACGTCGGCCACGGTGCCCAGGGCGACCAGGGGCAGCAGGGCGTCGAGCCGGGGCTGCTGGGCCGCATCGAAGTGGCCGCGCTGGCGCAGCTCGGCGCGCAGCGCCAGCAGCACATAAAACACCACGCCCACGCCGGCCATCGATTTGCTGGGGAAGTCGCAGCCGGGCTGGTTGGGGTTGACGATCACATCGGCCGGGGGCAAGTGCTCGCCAGGCAGGTGGTGGTCGGTCACCAGCACCTGCAGGCCCAGCGCCTGTGCCGCCGTCACCCCTTCGATGCTGGCGATGCCGTTGTCCACCGTGATCAGCAGGTCGGCGCCCAGCGCCTTCACGCGCTGGGCGATCGGCGCGGTCAGGCCGTAACCGTCGACCACGCGGTCGGGCACCAGGTAAGCGACATGCCGCGCGCCCAGCATGCGCAGGCCGCGCACCGCCACCGCGCAGGCGGTGGCGCCGTCGCAGTCGTAGTCGGCCACGATGCACAGGCGGCGCTCGGCGGCAATGGCATCGGCCAACAGGCGGGCAGCCGCCTGCGCCCCCTCCAGCTCGCCGGGCGGCAGCAGCCGGGTCAGGGCATCGTCGAGTTCATCTGGGGCCTGCACCCCGCGCGCGGCATACAGCCGGGCGAGCAGGGGGTGGATGCCCGATTGCTCCAGCGCCCAGGCGCTGCGGGGCGGCACGTCGCGGGTCAGCAGTTTCATGCGGGAATCAGCGCCCGCAGGGCTGCCGTGGTGTCGGGACGAGAGAAAGCCTGGCGCCAGCGGGCCAGCCAGCCCTGTGGCCGCGCCTGCCAGGTCTGGGCGGCCGATTCGCTGCACAAGGTCAACTGCAGTTCAGCGCTGTCGGGCTCGGGCAGCTGCGCATCGAGCGCCTGCCAGGCCGCGCGCCAGGCCGGCGCGTCGGCACGCAAGGCGGCCTCACGCAGCCCGGTGTGGCATTGCACTTTTCGGTCCGGGGCGAGCGGCCCGGGCAGGCGGCCCACACCATGCACCCAGAAGGCATTGACCGGCAGCTGACCGCGGGCCAGCCGCGCATCGTTGACCGGGTGGTTGTAGGCCAGCATCTGCATTTCGCTTTGCAGCCGGACCAGCGCGGCGGGCAGACCGGCCGTGATCCATGGGCGCACATTGGCCCCGATCACGCGGTCCAGCGAGGGCGCGGCCCAGCCCTCCAACAAATCGCCCTGGGCATGCCAGTGCAGGGCGTCGTGCCAGCGCATCTGCAGACCGTCTTCTTGCAGGTAAGGCACCAGCATGTCCATCAGCGCCCGCGATTCCTCGTCGCTCAGGGCGAGCCGGGCCGGGTCCAGCATGAAGACCTGGTCCATGCCGATCTGCCAGTGGCAGGGCGTGATCCAGGCCTGGGGCTGGGCGTTGGCGCTGCCGCTTTGCCAGGCGGCCCAGGGCAACGGTGCCTCGGGGTTCCAGTCCAGCGCGCGGGCCAGCGCGCGTTCGTGGGGCATGGCCGCCGGGGGCCGGTCCCCCTCCGGATCGAGGTCTTGCGCGACAGGCTGCAAGCGGGTCAGCAGGGCCGAGAGCCGGGGCAGGTGCAGACCTTCGAGCGCATCGGGAGGCAGTTGGGCGCTGGCGGCGTAGGCGATGATGCAGTGCATGGCCTGCGATTGTCGCAGGCCATGGGCGCCTCCATCGGCGTGCCCCCAGCCGGATTGGTCACAATAGGGGCATGTCGTTTTTCCGTTCCTGGCCTTACGAACTGGTGCTGGGCTGGCGCTACACCCGCGCGGGCCGAGCCACACGACGCAACGGCTTCATTTCCTTCATCTCCGGTGTGTCCATGCTGGGCATCGCCCTGGGGGTGGCCGCGCTCATCATCGTGCTGTCGGTGATGAATGGCTTCCAGCGCGAAGTGCGTGACCGCATGCTGGGGGTGGTTTCGCACATCGAGATTTATGCCGCTGGCGGCGGTGCTTTGCCCGATGCCGAAGGCCTGCGCACCCGCTTGCTGGCGCACCCGCAGGTGCACGGGGCGGCGCCCTTCATCACCGCCCAGGCCCTGCTGGCCCGGGGCGAGGACATGAAGGGCGTGCTGGTGCGCGGCATCGACCCGGCGCGCGAACCCGAAGTGAGCGCGCTGCAAGACGGCCAGGCCGGCGTGCTGCAGCGGCTGGTGCCCGGGCAGTTCCAACTGGTGGCCGGGCGCGACCTGGCGATGGCCGTCGGGGCGGTGCCAGGCGATGCGGTGACGCTGATCGTCCCTTCGGGCCAGGTCACGCCGGCCGGTGCCTTGCCGCGCCTCAAGCAAATGCGGCTGGCGGGCCTGTTCTCTTCTGGCCATTACGACTACGACTCCGCCCTGGTGCTGGTGCACCTGGACGATGCCGCGCGGCTGTTCCGCCTCGAGGGGCCGGGCGGCATGCGCGTCAAGCTGCACGACCTGCACCAGGCCCGCCAGGTCGCGGCCGAGCTGCAACAGACCTTGGGGCCCGGCTTTGCGGTGCGTGACTGGACGCAGCAAAACCGCACCTGGTTTGCTGCGGTGCAGGTCGAAAAACGCATGATGTTCATCATCCTCACGCTGATCGTGGCGGTGGCCGCCTTCAACCTGGTGAGCACCCTGGTGATGACCGTCACCGACAAGCGCGCCGACATCGCCATCCTGCGCACGCTGGGGGCCAGCCCGGGCAGCATCATGGGCATTTTTGTGGTGCAGGGCGCCACCGTGGGCGTCATCGGCACCTTCAGCGGTCTGGCCCTGGGCCTGCTGGTGGCCTTCAACATCGACGTCATCGTGCCCGCGCTCGAGCAGCTCTTCAACGCCAGCTTCCTACCCAAAGACATTTACCTGATCAGCCGCATGCCCAGTGAACCGCTGGCCAGCGACATCGTGCCCATCGTGCTGATCTCGCTGGTGCTGGCCTTTGTGGCCACGCTCTACCCCAGCTGGCGCGCCAGCCGTGTCAATCCGGCGGAGGCACTGCGTTATGAATAAGGTCATCCTCTCGGCCCAAGGCCTGACCAAGCGCTTTGCCGAAGGCCGCATCGACCTGACGGTGCTGCAAGGGGTGGACCTGCAGGTGCAGGCGGGCGAAACCCTGGCCATCGTGGGGGCCTCCGGATCGGGCAAGAGCACCCTGCTGCATTTGCTCGGCGGGCTCGAAGCGCCGACATCGGGCCATGTCACTTTGCAAGGCCAGCGCCTGGATGCGCTCAGCCCGTCCGAACAAGGCGCATGGCGCAACCGCAACTTGGGCTTTGTCTACCAGTTCCACCACCTGCTGCCCGAGTTCACGGCGCAAGACAACGTGGCCATGCCGCTGTGGATCCGCCGCACCCGCCGTGCCGAGGCGGCGCCTCAGGCCCGTCTGTGGCTCGAACGTGTCGGCCTGGGCCAGCGGCTGCTGCACCGGCCTGCCGAACTCTCGGGCGGCGAACGCCAGCGCGTGGCCATCGCCCGCGCGCTGGTCAATGACCCGGCCTGTGTGCTGGCCGATGAACCCACCGGCAACCTCGACCGCAGCACGGCCGCCGGCGTGTTCGAGCTCATGCTGCAACTGGCGCGTGAGCGGGGCACGGCTTTTGTGGTCGTCACGCACGACCGCGAACTGGCGGCCCGCTGCGACCGCCAGCTGCAGCTGGTGCAGGGCCGTTTGTCGGACCTGGTGGGCTGATGTGGATCGACTCGCATTGCCATCTGGACGCGCCCGAGTTCGATGCCGACCGTGACGCGGTGCGGGCGCAGGCCCGCGCCGCCGGTGTGCACGGCTGCGTGCTGCCGGCCGTGCAGCGCCGCGACTGGCCGGGCGTGCAGGCGCTGGCGGCCCGGCATGGCGATGCCTATGCCCTTGGCGTGCATCCCCTGTATGTGCCGGGTGCCCAGGACGACGACCTCTTGGCCCTGGACGAGGCCCTGACCCAAGCCCGCAACGACCCGCATCTGGTGGCCGTTGGCGAAATCGGCCTGGACTTTTTTGTGCCGGCGCTGTGCACGCCAACCCTGCGCGAGCGCCAGTGGGACCTGTATTTGCAGCAGCTGCGGCTGGCCAAAAAACACGGTTTGCCGGTCATCCTGCATGTGCGCCGTTCCGCCGACCTGCTGCTCAAGGGCTTGCGCCAGGTGGGGGTGACCGGCGGCATTGCGCATGCCTTCAATGGCAGCCTGCAGCAGGCCAAGGCGTTCATCGATCTGGGCTTTGCGTTGGGCTTTGGCGGGGCCATGAGCTTTGAGCGGGCCACCGCGCTGCGCCACCTGGCGGGCAGCCTGCCCATCGAGGCGCTGGTACTCGAGACCGATGCCCCCGACATTCCCCCGCACTGGATTTACCGCAAGGCCGAAGACCGTGCCGCGGGCGCCCCGCAGGGCCGCAACACACCCGCCGAGTTGCCGCGCATTGCCCAGGTGCTGGCCGACTTGCGGGGCATGGACCTGACCGAGCTGGCCGCTTGCACCAGTGCCAATGTGCGCCGCGTGCTGCCGCGCCTGGCGCAGCTGCCGTGGAACAATCGCCCGCATGAGCCGAAAGAAAACCCCCCGTCTGCCTGAAGTCCATTTCTCTGAAGACGGGGACATCCGTTACCTGCACCTGGACTCGCCGTGGATTCAGGGCTCGATGCGCATCGACCAGCCCTACGACATCGACCTCGAATACGTGCAGCGCATGATGGCCTGGCTGCTCTTCATGCCCGCTTCCGAAGTCGCCGGCGCCCACGCCATGCAGCTGGGCCTGGGTGCCGGCACCCTCACCAAGTTCTGCTACAAAAAACTCAAGATGACCTGCACGGCCATCGAGCTCAATCCGGGCGTGCTGCACGCTTGCCGCGGCTGGTTTCGCTTGCCACCCGACGATGAGCGCCTGCGCGTGGTCATCGCCGATGCGGCCCTGGAAATCCGCTCGCCCGAATGGACCGGCGTGGTCGACGCCCTGCAGGTCGATCTTTACGACCACGAGGCGGCCGCACCGGTGCTCGACAGCGAGGACTTCTACCGCGACTGCCGCGCCCTGCTCAGCCCCAGCGCCTGCATGACCGTGAACCTGTTTGGCCGGTCTTCGAGCTTTGACGACAGCGTGCAAAAAATCTGCGCGGCCTTTGGCGAAGAGGCGGTGTGGGCTTTCAAGCCCACGCGCGAGGGCAACACCGTGGTGCTGGCGCAGCGCACGCCCAGCCGGCCCAAACGCGAACAGCTGCTGCAAGCGGCCGAGCGCATCGAGGCCCAGTGTGGCTTGCCGGCCACCAAGTGGCTGCGGGTCTTCAAGCCCCTGAGCCGGTGAGCGGAGCCTGTTTTTCGGGTGAATCCTAGGGTTAACCCCTGATCGGTCGCTGGTGGGACATAGGTGGAACCCACATGGGTGGGTCTGCTTTTCTCCAACACAATCGCGGCATCCAAATTCTGGAGGAGATTGATCGTGCTCATCAAAAGTCAGAAGGACTTTTTCTCGGGGCTGATGTTCACCGTCGTCGGTGCCGCATTCGCCTACGGGGCCACTGCCTATAGCCTGGGTACAGGTGCCCGCATGGGTCCGGGCTACTTCCCGCTCCTGCTGGGTGTGATCCTGGCCATCCTGGGCGCCGTCATCATGTTCAAGGCGCTCGTTGTGGAAACCCCGGGTGGAGACAAGATCGGCAAATGGGCGCTCAAGCCACTGCTGTTCATCATCGCGTCCAACGTCATTTTCGGCATCATGATTGGCGGTTTGCCTTCCCTTGGCCTGCCGCCCCTGGGTCTGATCGCCGGTATCTTCTCGCTCGTGATTGTGGCCAGTCTGGCAGGTGACACTTTCAAGCTCAAGGAGGTGCTGATCCTGTCGGTCATCCTCTCGATTGGCAGCTACGCGGCCTTCATCCTGCTGCTCAAGCTGCAGTTCCCGGTCTGGCCGACCTTCATCGCAGGCTGAGGAAAAGAACATGGAACTACTTGACAACCTGGCCCTCGGTTTTGGGGTCGCCTTCACCTTCCAGAACCTCACCTACGCTTTCATCGGTTGCCTGCTGGGCACGCTGATTGGGGTGTTGCCTGGCGTGGGCCCTGTGGCCACCATCGCCATGCTGCTGCCCGCCACCTATGCGCTGCCCCCGGTGGCCGCGCTGATCATGCTGGCTGGCATCTACTACGGCGCCCAGTACGGGGGCTCGACCACCGCCATTCTGGTGAACCTGCCGGGCGAGGCTTCGTCCGTGGTCACCATGATCGATGGTCACCAGATGGCCCGCAAGGGCCGCGCTGGCCCCGCACTGGCGGCTGCGGGTCTGGGTTCGTTCTTTGCCGGTTCGGTCGGCACCCTGATTCTGGCCGCCTTTGCAGCGCCCCTGACCGAAGTGGCCTTCAAGTTCGGCCCGGCCGAGTATTTCTCGCTGATGGTGCTGGGCCTGATCGGTGCCGTGGTGCTGGCCTCGGGTTCGCTGCTCAAGGCGGTGGCCATGATCGTGCTGGGCCTGCTCATGGGCCTGATCGGCACCGACGTGAACTCTGGCGTCGCCCGCTTCTCCTTTGACATCCCCGAACTGACCGACGGCATCGGCTTCATCGTGATCGCCATGGGTGTGTTCGGCTACGGCGAGATCATCCACAACCTGTCACACAAGGCCGAAGACCGCGAAGTGTTCACCGGCAAGGTCACGGGCTTGCTGCCCACGGCCACCGACTTCAAGAACATGCTGCCTGCCGTGCTGCGTGGCACGACGATCGGCTCTGTCCTGGGCATCCTGCCGGGCGGTGGCGCCCTGCTGGCGGCTTTTGCGGCCTACACCATCGAGAAGAAGACGGCGCTGCGCGAAGGTGAAGTGCCCTTCGGCAAGGGCAACATCCGTGGTGTGGCGGCCCCTGAGGCGGCCAACAACTCTGGCGCCCAGACCTCCTTCATCCCGCTGCTGACGCTGGGCATCCCGCCCAACGCCGTGATGGCGCTGATGGTGGGGGCCATGACCATCCACAACATCCAGCCCGGCCCGCAGGTGATGACCAGCAACCCCGAGCTGTTCTGGGGCCTGATCGCCTCCATGTGGATCGGCAACGCCATGCTGGTGATCCTGAACCTGCCGCTGATCGGCATTTGGATCAAGCTGCTGACGGTGCCCTACCGCTGGCTGTTCCCGGCCATCGTGCTGTTCTGTGCCATCGGCGTGTACTCCACCAACAACAACACCTGGGACATCTGGATGGTGGCCTTGTTCGGTGTGATCGGCTACATCTTCATCAAGCTGTCGGTGGAACCCGCGCCCCTGCTGCTGGGCTTCATCCTCGGCCCGATGATGGAAGAGAACCTGCGCCGCGCCATGCTGCTCTCGCGTGGCGACTGGAGCGTGTTCGTCACCCGTCCGCTGTCGGCCAGCCTGCTGGCGGCCGCTGTGATCCTGCTGGTGATCGTGATGCTGCCCTCGGTGAAAAACAAGCGCGAGGAAGCTTTCGTCGAAGAATGAGCTTCGCTGAAAGCCCTACGACAAAGGCCCCGCAAGGGGCTTTTGTCATTGCAGGGTTGTCCGATGCCCGACAGCGCAATCGGGCGGGCTCTGCCACAATCCGCGCATGAAAAGACGACACCTGATTTCGCTGGGCACCGCGCTCTGCCTGGCCGCCAGCGTGCTGGCCAGCGCCGCCCAAGCCCAGACCTACCCGACCAAACCGATTCGCCTGATCGTGCCCTTTCCGGCCGGTGGGGCCACCGATCTGTTTGCCCGCAGCCTGTCGCAAAAACTGGGTGAACGGCTGGGCCAGTCGGTGGTGGTGGACAACAAGCCCGGTGCCGGCGGCACCCTGGGTTCGGACCTCGCCGCCAAGGCGACGGCCGATGGCTACACCCTGCTGCTGAGCACCACCAGCACCCACTCCATCGGACCCAACCTCAACCCCAAGATCCCCTACGACGCGATGCGCGACTTCACGCCCATCAGCCAGGTGGGCAATGCGCCGAGCATCATGCTGGTCCCCAACAACTCGCCCGCCAAAACCGTGCAGGAGTGGATCGAGTACGCGCGCAAAAACCCCGGCAAGCTGAACTACGCCTCCAGCGGCAACGGCACCATCGTGCAGCTCACGGCCGAACTCTTCAAATCACAGGCCCAGCTGTTTGTGGTGCACATCCCCTACAAGGGCACGGCCCTGGCCATTCCCGATCTGGTCAGCGGCAAGGTCGACGTGCTGTTCGACTCCTTGCCCACCGGCCTGCCGCATGTCAAGGAAGGCCGCCTGCGCGCCCTGGGCGTGACCTCGGCCAAGCGCACCCCGCTGGCCCCGGACCTGCCCCCCATCTCGGATGTGTTGCCGGGCTACGAGTCCACCACCTGGTTTGGCCTCTTTGGCCCCAAGGGCCTGCCCCCCGAAGTCGTCACCCGCGTCAACATGGCGGCCAACCAGGTCCTGAAAGACCCGGAGGTGGTGGACCGACTCACCCGCCTGGGCATCGAGCCCGTGGGCGGCACCCCCGCGCAATTCACGGCGATGCTCACCACCGAGTTGTCCAAGTGGAAAAAAATCATCACCGAACGCAAGATCACGCTGGACTGAACGCATGCATTTCCATTTTGGTACCCCTTACACCAGCGCCCGTTTGCCGCTGTTTGCGCGCAACATCGTCTCGACCTCGCACCCGCTGGCCGCGCAAGCGGGCCTGCGCATGCTGCAGCAAGGCGGCAACGCGGTGGACGCCGCCATCGCCGCGGCGGCCGCCATCACCCTGACCGAACCCGTCAGCAACGGCCTGGGCTCGGACGCGTTCTGCATCCTGTGGGACGGACAGAAACTGCACGGCCTCAATGCCTCGGGCCCGGCCCCGGCGACCTGGACCCCGGACTACTTCCAGCGCAAATACGGCGAGGCCAAGACACCGCCCAAGCGCGGTGTCGATTCGGTCACCGTGCCCGGTGCCGTGGCCGGCTGGGTGGCCCTGTCCGAGCGCTTTGGCAAGCTGCCCTTTGCCGACCTGCTGGCCCCGGCCATCGAGATCGCCGAGCGCGGCTACCTGGTGCCGGTGGTGGTGCAGCAAAAATGGCTGGCGGCCACGCCCGAGTTGCAATCGCAGCCCGGCTTTGCGCAGAGTTTCCTGCCCTGGGGCCGCGCGCCGCAGGTGGGCGAGCTGTTCCGTTTTCCGGCCGCCGCGCGTGGCCTCAAGGCCATTGCAGCCACCCGCGGCCAGGCTTTGTACGGGGGCGAGATCGCCGAAGCGATTGAACAATTTGTGGCCCAGCACGGCGGCAGCCTGACGGCCAAAGACCTCGCGGCTTACCAGCCCGAGTGGGTCGAGCCGATCGCCCAAACCTACCGTGGCTACACCCTGCACGAGATCCCGCCCAACGGCCAGGGCATCGCGGCCCTGATCGCGCTGGGCATCCTCTCCCACTTCGATCTGGCGGCCATGCCGGTCGATGGCGTGGCCTCGCAGCACCTGCAGATCGAGGCCATGAAGCTGGCCTTTGCCGATCTGTACCGCTACGTGGCCGACCCGCGCCACATGGACGTCACGCCTGAGCAAATGCTCGACCCGGCCTACCTGGCCAGCCGCGCCAAGCTGATCAACCTGCAGAAAGCGCAGAACTTCCAGGCGGGCAACCCGGTCAAGGGCGGCACGATTTACCTCACGGCGGCCGACGAGTCCGGCATGATGGTCAGCTTCATCCAGAGCAACTTCATGGGCTTTGGCTCGGGTGTGGTGGAGCCGACCTTTGGCATCAGCCTGCAAAACCGGGGCCACGGCTTCAGCACCGACCTGGCCGGCGCCAACCGCGCCAACCTGGTGTCACCGGGCAAGCGGCCTTTCCACACCATCATCCCGGCCTTCCTCACCAAAGACGGCCAGCCGGTGATGAGCTATGGCGTGATGGGCGGCAACATGCAGCCCCAGGGCCACATGCAGACCCTGGTGCGCATGCTCGACTACGGCCAGAACCCGCAGACGGCCTGCGACGCGCCGCGCTGGCGTTTCAATGCGGGCCTCAACATCAACGTCGAGGCCGCCATGAACCCCGCCACCGTCCAGGGCCTGCAGTCCATGGGCCACGAACTCGATGTCATCAACGATTCGTACCAGGACTTCGGTGCCGGCCAGTTCATCTGGCGCATGGGCGATCCGGCGGTGGAGGGCTACCTGGCCGCCAGCGATCCCCGCCGAGACGGGCAGGCGGTGGGCTTCTGATGCCCAACAGCCTGGCTGCGCGGCCGGCCCAGCTGAGCACGGGCCTGTTGCTGGCGGCCGCCGGTTCGATCGCCTTCAGCGGCAAGGCCATCATCGTCAAGCTGGCCTACCGCCATGGCGTCGATGCGGTCACCCTGATCATGTTCCGCATGCTGTTTGCCTTGCCTTTGTTTCTGCTCATGGCATTCTGGGCCGGGCGCGGCAAGCCTGCCCTGTCTGCGCGCGACTGGCTGGGCATCGCAGGCCTGGGTTTTTGCGGCTACTACCTCTCGAGCTTTCTGGATTTTTGGGGGCTGGAGTTCATCAGCGCCTCACTCGAGCGCCTGATCCTCTACCTCAACCCCACCCTGGTGCTGGTGCTCGGCTGGCTGCTCCATCGCCGCCAGATCGGTTACCAGCGCGCCGTGGCCATGGCCATCAGCTACTGCGGTGTGCTGCTGGTGTTTGGGCACGAGGTCACGCTCGCCGGCAGCCATGCGGCTTTTGGTGCCCTGCTGGTGCTGGCCAGCGCGATCAGCTATGCCGTCTACCTCACTTACAGTGGGCAGCTGGTGCAGCGCATGGGGGCCCTGCGGCTGGCGGGCTGGGCCACCTCGGTGGCCTGCCTGCTGTGCATCGGGCAGTATGTGTGGCTGCGCCCCGTGCACGAGGCCCTGGCGGTGGCCCCGGCGGTGGTCTGGCTGTCCCTGCTCAATGCGGTGGCCTGCACCGCGGTGCCGGTGCTGCTGGTAATGATGGCCATTGAACGCATCGGTCCGGGCCTGACGGCGCAGACCGGCATGATCGGCCCGATGTCCACGCTGCTGATGGGCGTGCTCATTCTGGGTGAACCTTTCAACGCCTGGGTGCTGGCCGGAACCGGCCTGGTGCTCGCTGGCGTGTTTCTGGTGACGCGCGCTCCGCGCGCATGAGTTCCAACTTTTCAAGGAGTCGACGATGGATCTGGGCATTGCAGGCAAATGGGCGCTGGTGGGTGGCGCCAGCAAAGGGCTGGGCTGGGGCTGCGCGCGTGCGCTGGCGCTCGAAGGCGTGAACGTGGTCATGGTCGCGCGCGGCGCCGAGTCGCTGCAGGCCAGCGTGAGCAAGCTGCAAGCCGAAACCGGCAGCAAGGTGAAGGTCATTGGCGTGGCCACCGACATCACCACCCCGGCCGGTCGCGAGGCCATCTGGAGCGTGGCCGGTGGCCCCGGCAAAGACTACGACATCGTGGTCACCAACGCCGGCGGCCCGCCGCCCGGTGATTTCCGCGACTGGGACCGCGAGGCCTGGATCAAGGCGGTCGATGCCAACATGCTCACCCCGATCGAACTCATCAAGGCCACCGTGGACGGCATGAGCGCACGCGGCTTTGGCCGCATCGTCAACATCACCTCCAGCGCCGTCAAGGCACCCATCGACATCCTGGGCTTGTCCAACGGCGCCCGCAGCGGCCTGACCGGCTTTGTGGCCGGCGTGGCCCGCAGCAAGATCGCCGGCAAAGGCGTCACCATCAACAACCTCTTGCCCGGCAAGTTCGACACCGACCGCCTGGCCACCACCCTCCAGGGCGCGGCCACCAAGCAAGGCAAATCGCTGGAAGAGATCCGCAGCGCCCAGCAAGCGCTCATCCCGGCGGGCCGATTTGGCAACTCCGAGGAATTCGGCGCCATCTGCGCCTTCCTGTGCAGCCAGCAAGCGGGCTACATCACCGGGCAGAACATCCTGCCTGACGGCGGGGCGTATCCCGGCACTTACTGATCGGGGTGATTGGATTAAAAAAGAATAAATAAGATTTAATTTATTCGAGGCAATGGCTATGATGTGCGGGCACTGCACACCTGGCCATGTTCCACTCTGCCGCATTCCAACCTGAATCGCTGAGCGCTCGCAACGACGCGTTTGAAAGCGTCGTTCGCGAGATGCAAGGCACCCCTCTAGCCGCCGCAGAGGATCACCCAGTCCATGCAGGAGCATGGGCATGAATCGGGCACAGACCCAAGCTACGGCAGAGCAGGAGCGGCTGCCCCCCACGGACGCCGACCTGCAAGGGGCCATTGTGGATTTGATGCACATGGCGCGCAGCCAAGAGCGGCAGAGCCTCAATGCGTGCATGCTGCAAACGTATTGGCGCATTGGCCAACAACTGGTTCAGTTTGAGCACAGAGGCGCTCGAACGGACGGCCTGAGCGGCCTCCTTGCCGGACTGGCCGCCCGCTTGAACCCCCTGTTGGGCAGCCATTTCTCGGCGCAGAGTCTGCTCGAGTGCAGAGCGTTTTACCGTGCTTACCCAACGCTTCCGGCCATCCGCAGGAAATTGAGCTGGCACCATTACAGACTGCTGCTGCAAATACAGAACCTGCAAGTGCGTGCCTGGTTGGCCTACATCGCAGCAGAGCAGGGGTGGAGCGTGCAAACGCTGGAGAGCCGCATCATCGCCCTGGGTCACGAGCGCCCGCAAAACACGTTGCAGCCACTCCGGCAGGCGCCGCAGCCCACCTCCACCAAAGGCTCGGATGGTGACCCACGGAGCTTCATGAACGACCCGCTGGTGCTGGGGACACCCTGACGGGCGGTGGCGGCAAAGACACCTTCCAGTGGCTGCAGCTGCAGGTGATGAACTCGGACGCCAGCGACAGGATCACCGACTTTGGCCTCAGGGGCGGCACGGGCACTGGCCAGGGCGTGGCCGAGGCCGATGTGATCGACCTCGCGGCGATGCTCGAGGGCTTCAACAACGGCAGCACGGTGTCTGACTTTGTGCGGGCCGCCAATGTGGGGGGCAAGGTGCAGATCCAGGTGGACTACAACGGCAAGGCCAATGGCTCGGCCTTTGAGAACACCTGGTTCATGACGCTGGACAACCTGACGGTGAACGCCAACAACGAGGTGGTGGCCAACAACGCCACGGTGGCGGCCACGGCGCAAGGGCTGACTGGAAACCTGACCATCGACACGCTGGTGCAGCAGATGGTGGCGGACAGCCAGTTCAAGCTGCTCTGAGCCCGGGGCGGTCTGGGCCACCGTCTGCGTGCCGCGAAAGCGGTGCGCAGGCGGGGCCGCGCGTTTCAGGGATGCGCGCTCAGGGCTGTGCGCTTCAGGGCCGCGAGGACACTGCGATGCCGGCCACGATCAGGGCAAACGCCAGGCCGTGGTAGAGGTGGGGCAGTTCGCCAATGAAGGCGGCGGACATGACGGCCGCAAACACCGGGGTGAGGTTGGCAAAAAAGCCGGCCACCGCCGGGCCCGCCTGGGCGATGCCCAGGCCCCAGCAGCGGTAGGCCAGCACCGCCGGGCCCACCGCCACAAAGGCCAGGGTGGCGATCAGGGGCCAGCCCCAGACGATGTGGGCGTCGCTGAAGGACCATTCCAGCGTGCTGAACAGGCCCGACCAGCCCAGGCCGAAGACGACCTGGGCCATCAGGAAGGCGGCCCAGTCCTGGCGGATGGCTTCGGGCTCGTCCCTGCGGCTGAGCAGCCAGCTGTACCAGGACCAGCAGGCGGTGGCGATCAGGATGTAGAGGTCGCCAACGACCAGGCGCACGGCCAGCAACTGCTGCCATTCGCCGCGCGAGAGCACCACCAGCACGCCGCTGATTGAGAGCAGGGCGCCGAGCAGTTGCATGCGCCGCACCGGGGCCTTGAAAAACAGGGCGCCGATGATCAGCATCCAGAAGGGGCCGCTGGCGGCCACCAGCGTGACGTTGAGCGGTGTGGAGGTTTGCAGGGCCAGGTACTGCAGGGCGTTGTAGCAGCCCACCCCCAAGAGGCCCAGCAAGGCAAAGCGCCGCCAGTGCGACCACAGCCCCGCGCCGCGCCGCAAGACCCAGGCGGCCAGGGGCAAGAGGATGAAGAAGGCCACGGCCCAGCGCAGGAAGTTGAGCGTGATCGGGGGCACCAGGTGGCTGACCAGGCGGCCAACCACCGCATTGCCGGCCCACATCAGGGGCGGCACGGTCAGCAGCAGGGCCGTGACCGGCGAAAGTTTCTGAGACATGCGCCGACTGTAAGCGCCTTCGGGTTTACCCCTTGTCGCCCACGGGTCGGGCTCGGGCCCGAGTGCCCCACAGGGACAAACGATTCGTGGCAAAGTGCCGGTCATTCATTGACCCGATTGAGGAGAACAAGCATGAGCCTGGCTGTCCAGATTGACCAGAACGGTGGACCCGAAGTGATGAAACTCGTCGACGTGCAGGTCGGCGAACCCGGTCCCGGCGAGATCCGCATCCGCCACAAGGCGATTGGCCTGAACTTCATCGATGTCTACCAGCGCAGTGGCCTGTACCAGCTGCCCATGCCGCTCAAGCTGGGCATGGAAGCCGCAGGCGTGGTCGAGGCCGTGGGCGAGGGCGTGACGCACCTGAAGGTGGGCGACCGCGCCGCCTACGCCAGCCAGCCGCCCGGCAGCTACTGCGAGGTGCGGGTGATGCCCGCCAAGTGCGTGTGCAAGCTGCCCGATGCGATCTCTTTCGAGACCGGTGCGGCCATGATGCTCAAGGGCCTGACCGCGCAATACCTGCTCAAGCGCACCCTGCCCCAGGGCGGCCTGAAGGCCGGTGACTTTGTGCTCTTCCATGCCGCAGCCGGCGGCGTGGGCCTGATCGCCTGCCAGTGGGCCAAGGCGCTGGGCCTGCGCCTGATCGGCACCGCGGGCAGCGATGCCAAGTGCCAGCTCGCGCGCGACAACGGCGCCGAGTTCTGCATCAACTACAGCACCGAAGACTTTGCGGCCAAGGTCAAAGAAATCACCGGCGGCGCGGGCGTGAAGGTGGTGTACGACTCGGTGGGCAAGGACACCTGGGACAAGTCGCTCGACTGCCTGGCCCCCTTTGGCCTGATGGCGAGCTTTGGCAACGCATCGGGCGCGGTGGCCCCGTTCGCGCCGGGCATCCTGGGCCCCAAGGGCTCGATCTATGTCACGCGCCAGACCTTGTTCAGCCACATCACCACCCGCGAAAGCACGCAGGCCATGGCCGACGAGCTGTTCGAGGTGGTGCTGTCCGACAAGGTGAAGATCCACATCGACCAGACCTTCCCGCTGGCGCAGGTGCAGGACGCGCACCGTGCACTGGAAGCCCGCAAGACCACCGGCTGCACGGTCCTGACGCTCTGACCGCGGCCCTCAGCGGCTCGGGTACAGGCCGGGGTTGACCTCCCGCAGCATGCGGCCCGACTCGTCGTTGGCCGGCATGTTGCCGGTGCGCGCGGCCTCACGCAATTCCTGCTGCACCTGCTCCCTGCTCTTGCCGGGGGCCTGGGGCGCGGCCGGATAGCGTGAGGGGTTGGCCTCGCGCTCGAGCATGCCGGTTTCGTTGTTGCACTGCACATTGCCGGTGCGAATCGCTTCTTGCAGTTCCTGCTGCACCTGCTCACGGGTCTTGGAGGGCCCGCTCGGTGCGGACGGATAGTTCGAGGGGTTGGCCTCGCGCATCAGCCGGCCCGAATCGTCGTTGCAAGGGATGTTGCCCGTGCGCACGGCTTCCATCAGTTCCTGACGGACCTGTTCGCGCGTTTTGCCGGCTGGGGTTTGTGCCATGAGGGCGGTGCTCAGGCCGCAGGCCAGAGTGGTCAGGGCGGCCGTGAAGAGGAGGTGTGGCGTTTTCATGCTGACTTTCCGAGGGTTGAAAGCCCGGACCCGCAACCGCTGCGGGAGGCCCGTCCGGTTGCGCCCTGTCCGGGCGGAAAGTCAATGTAGGCAAAGCGCGCGATCGCCTCAGTGAACTGCCGCACCCCGCCGCGCGGGCGTGGTGCGCTCGCGCACGGCGGGGCTCAGGCGGCCAGTTTCTGGCGGGGGGCGACGACGTCCAGCGCGGACCGCAGGTGGCCCAGGGTGCGCTCGACGTGGTGCCACTTTTCCAGCCCGAACAGGCCGATGCGGAAGGTGCAGAAATCGGCAGGTTCGTCGCACTGCAGCGGCACGCCGGCGGCGGTTTGCAGGCCTTGCGCCAGGAACTTCTTGCTGTTCTGGATCTCGGGGTCGGTGGTGTAGCTCACCACCACGCCCGGGGCTTCGAAGCCCGGCGCGGCCACGCTGGCAAAGCCGTATTCGCGCAGCAGGGCGCGCACCGCGCGGCCCAGCGCCAGTTGCTCTTCGCGCACTTTGGCAAAGCCATAGGCTTCGGTTTCGAGCATGGCTTCTTGCAGGCGCAGCAGGGCGTCGGTGGGCAAGGTGGTGTGGTACATGTGGCCACCGCCTTCGTAGGTCTCCATCACCTGCAGCCACTTTTTCAGGTCCATGGCGAAGGTGGTGCTGGTGGTGGCGTCGATGGCCTGGCGCGCGCGTTCGCTCATCATCACCATGGCACAGGCGGGCGAGCTGCTCCAGCCTTTTTGCGGGGCGCTGATCAGCACGTCCACGCCGGTGGCCTGCATGTCCACCCACATGGCGCCCGAGGCAATGCAGTCGAGCACGAACAGGCCGCCGACCGCATGCACCGCATCCGAAACGGCTTTGAGGTAGTCGTCGGGCAGCATCATGCCGGCGGCGGTTTCCACGTGGGGCGCAAACACCACGGCGGGTTTTTCGCGGGCGATGGCCGCGGTCACTTCGGCGATCGGGGCGGGCACCCAAGGCGCTTCGCGGCCTTCGCCGCTGCGCCGCGCCTTGAGCACGGTGTGGCTTTTCGGGATCTGGCCCATCTCGAAAATCTGTGTCCAGCGGAAGCTGAACCAGCCGTTGCGCAGCACCATGACGTGCTGGCCGGTGGCGAACTGGCGCGCCACCGATTCCATGCCAAAGGTGCCGCTGCCCGGCACCAGCACCACCGAGTGGGCCCGGTAGACGGTTTTGAGCATGCGCGAGATGTCGGTCATGACGCCGCCAAAACGCTTGGACATGTGGTTGAGCGCCCGGTCGGTGTAGACCACCGAGAATTCGAGCAGGCCGTCGGGGTCGATGTTGTTCAGCAGTCCGGGCATGGGAGCCTCCGTGTTCAGCAGTCAGGGGCGTGAGCTTACCCGAGTTGCTGAGACATTGAAAACTGTGGCCAGCCCCTCATCCTTGGGGGCGTCAGGTCCTTTTAGCGCCCGCGCCGCACCCGCAGCAGCTCGTCGAGGATGAGCAGGATGGCGCCCAGCGTGATGGCGCTGTCGGCCAGGTTGAAGGCCGGGAAATGCCAGTGGCCCCAGTAAAAGTCCAGAAAGTCGACCACGTAGCCGTGCAGCAGCCGGTCGATCACATTGCCCACGGCGCCGCCCAGGATGAAGCTGATGGCCCAGCAAAACAGGCGCTGCCCCGCGTGGGCGCGCAGCATCCAGACCATGACCAGGGCCGCCACGGTGCCCAGCCCGGTGAAGAACCAGCGCTGCCAGCCGCCGGCATCCGCCAGAAAAGAGAAGGCCGCGCCGGGGTTGTGGACCCGCACCAGATTGAAGAAGCCGGTGATGGGCAGGCTCTGGCCGTGCTGGAAGCTGCCCAGGATCAGCACCTTGCTGAGCTGGTCGAGCACCAGGATCAGGGTGGCGATGCCGATCCACAGCAGCCAGCTGCTGCCGGCGCGGGGGGCTTTGCCCTTGGCCATGTTCAGGCCACCGTGCGGGTTTCGCCCGCGCCGTAGAGGTTGCTGGTGCAGCGGCCGCACAGCGTGGGATGCTGCGCGTCGTGGCCAACGTCCTCGCGGTAGTGCCAGCAGCGCTCGCACTTGGGGGCCTCGCTCACGGCCACCTGCACGGCGAGTTCGGGGCCGGCCTGCAGCGTGACTTTGGAGGTGATGAACACGAACTTCAGGTCATCGCCCAGGCTGGCCAAGAGCGCGTGGTCCTCGGCCGGGGCGGTGACGGTGATGTTGGCCTGCAGCGAGGCGCCGACCTGGCCAGCCGCGCGCACGGCTTCGATGTCCTTGTTGACCAGGTCGCGGATGGCGCGGATGCGGGCCCACTTGGCCAGCAGGGCGGCGTCGGCTTGGCCCAGATCGCTGAAGGTCTCGAGGAAGATGGATTCGGAGCTGCCGAAACTCTTCCAGGCTTCTTCGGCGGTGAAGGAGAGGAAGGGCGCCATCCAGCGCAGCATGGCGTGGGTGATGCGGTGCAGCGCGGTTTGGGCGCTGCGGCGCGCCAGGCTCTGGGGCGCGGTGGTGTAGAGGCGGTCCTTGAGGACGTCCAGGTAGAAGGCGCCCAGGTCTTCGGAGCAATACACCTGCAGCTTGCCGACCACCGGGTGGAACTCGTACACGTCAAAGTGGCGCAGGATCTCGGCCTGCAGCTCGGCCGCGCGCGCCAGGGCGTAGCGGTCGATCTCGAGCAGCTGGTCGTCGGGCACCGCGTCCTGGGCCGGATCGAAGTCGCTCACATTGGCGAGCAAAAAGCGCAGGGTGTTGCGGATGCGGCGGTAGGCGTCCACCACGCGGGCCAGGATTTTGTCGTCGATGTTGAGGTCGCCCGAGTAGTCGGTGCTGGCCACCCACAGGCGCACGATCTCGGCGCCCATCTTGCTGGTCACGCTTTGCGGATCGACCGTGTTGCCCAGCGACTTGCTCATCTTGCGGCCCTGGCCGTCGGTGGCAAAGCCGTGCGTCAACAGGCCTTTGTAGGGGGCGCGGCCTTCGAGCGCGCAGCCCAGCAGCAGCGAGCTGTGGAACCAGCCGCGGTGCTGGTCGTGGCCTTCGAGGTAGAGGTCGGCCTCGGGGCCGCTCTCGTGGTGCGGGGCGCGGGCGTAGGCGTCCTTGTGGCTGCCGCGCAGCACATGGCGGAAGGTGGAGCCGGAGTCGAACCAGACTTCCAGGATGTCGGTGCTCTTGCTGTAGTGCGGGGCGTCTTGCGCGCCCAGGATGTCTTGCGCCGTCACGCGGCTCCAGGCCTCGATGCCGCCTTGCTCGACGATGGCCGCGGCCTGGTCGAGGATCTCGAGCGTGCGCGGGTGCAGCTCGCCCGAGTCCTTGTGGATGAAAAAGGGCACCGGCACGCCCCAGCTGCGCTGGCGCGAGATGCACCAGTCGGGCCGGTTGGCGATCATGTCGCGCAGGCGGGCGCGGCCGTTTTCGGGGTAGAAGTGGGTCTGCTCGATGGCATCCAGCGCGAGCTGGCGCAGGGTCTTGGCGGGTTTTTGGGCCGGGTCTTCAAACACGCCGGTGCCCTCGTCCATGCGCACAAACCACTGCGGCGCGGCGCGGTAGATGACGGGCGTCTTGTGGCGCCAGCAGTGCGGGTAGCTGTGGGTGATGGGGTGGGTGGCCATCAGGCGGTCAGCCTCTTGCAGGGCTTGCAGCACCAGGGGCACGGCTTTCCAGATGTGCTGGCCACCAAACATGGGCAGCTCGTCGGTGTAAACGCCGTTGCCCTGCACCGGGTTGAGGATGTCCTGGTAGGCCAGGCCGTGGGCCACGCAGCTGTTGAAGTCGTCCACGCCATAGGCCGGGGCCGAGTGCACGATGCCGGTGCCGTCGGTGTCGCTGACGTATTCGGCCAGGTACAGGGGCGAGAGGCGCTTGTAGCTGTAGGGGCCGGTGCTGGTGTCTGCGTCGTGCAGCGGGTGGCGGAACACCAGGCCGCGCAGGGCTTCGCCTTTGGCGGTGGCGATCACCTGGCCTTCGAGCCCGAAGCGCTCCAGGCATTTGTCCACCAGGCTGGCGGCCAGCAGCAGCACGCCGCGCGGCGTGTCGACCAGGGCGTATTCCAGTTCGGGGTGGGCGTTGAGGGCCTGGTTGGCGGGAATGGTCCAGGCGGTGGTGGTCCAGATGACGGTGAAGGCTTTCTTCTGGCCATCGCCCGGCAGTTGCTTCAATCCGAAGGCTTGGGCCAGGGCCGCCGCGTCGTTGGCTTCAAAGGCCACGTCCAGCGTGTCGCTCTTCTTGTCCTGGTATTCGATTTCGAATTCGGCCAGCGAGGAGCCGCAGTCGAAACACCAGTACACCGGCTTGAGACCGCGGTAGACAAAGCCGCGCTCGATGACCTGCTTGAAGGCGCGGATCTCGCCGGCTTCGTTGGCGAAGTCCATGGTGCGGTAGGGCCGCTCCCAGTCGCCCAGCACGCCCAGGCGCTTGAAGTCTTCGCGTTGCTGGTCGATCTGTTCGGTGGCAAAGGCGCGGCTCTTGGCCTGCATGTCGTCGCGCGAGAGGTTGCGGCCGTGCAGTTTTTCAATCGCGTTTTCGATCGGCAGGCCGTGGCAGTCCCAGCCCGGGATGTATTGCGCATCGAAGCCGGCGAGCTGGCGGCTCTTGACGATCATGTCCTTGAGCACCTTGTTGAGCGCGTGGCCGATGTGCAGCTTGCCGTTGGCGTACGGCGGGCCGTCGTGCAGCACGAACAGCGGCCGCCCGGCGCGGGCCTCGCGCAGCTTTTTGTACAGGCCCTGCTCGTTCCATTCCTGCACCCAGGCCGGCTCGCGCTTGGGCAGGTCACCGCGCATGGGGAAGGGGGTGTCGGGCAGGTTCAGGGTGGCGCGGTAATCGGCGGCGGGTGCAGAGGCTTGGTCAGACATGGTCGTGTGCAGCGGGAGCGCGAAGGGGCTTCGACAGGCTCAGCCCGAACGGGCAGGGTGTTCGGCTGACGAAAGAGGGGCCGTTGGACCGTTCGCCCTGAGCCTGTCGAAGGGCGGCAAACGGTGGGCCGGAGCGTCAAATTCGGTCGCGGGTGGTCTGGCGGTGCGTTTCGCCATGCCGCGAGGCAAACCAGGCGCGCGCTTCATCGCAGTCCTTGGCGATGCCTTTCGTCAGGGCATCCAGACCGTCGTACTGAAGTTCGTCATGGAGTTTGTGCAGCAGATCCACGCGGATGATTTTACCGTAGCCCCCCTCGGGGCCCAGGGCGCCAGGCCAGTCCAGCACATGGGTCTCCAGCAGCACCCGGCCGCCGTTCACATCGCTCGGGTCCAGCGAGGGCCGGATGCCCAGGTTGGCCACACCGGGCAGGGGCTGCGGGCCCAGGCCATGGACTTCGACCACAAAGATGCCACTGGCCGCGGGTTTCCAGTGTGAAAACCGCAGGTTGAGGGTCCGGAAACCGTCGGCCGCGCCGGCTTGCGTGGCGCCCAGTTCGCGCCCGAGCTTGCGCCCGTGCACCACATGGCCGCTGATGCTGTAGGGGCGACCGAGCAGGGCGGCGACGTCGTGCATGCGGGCCTGCCCCAGGGCCTGGCGCACCGCCGAGCTGGACACGCGCAGGCCATGGACTTCGTAGCTGTTCATGCGGGCCACATCAAAGCCCAGTTGCTGACCGGCCGCATCCAGCATGGCGTAGTCGCCCGCGCGCTGGGCGCCAAAGCGGAAATCGTCGCCCACCAGCACATAGCGCACGCCCAGGCCCTGCAGCAGCACCTCCTGGATGAAGGCCTGGGGCGACTGGCGCGCCAGGCGCGCGTCAAAGGGCAGCACCACCACCTGATCGACGCCGCAGCGATCGAGCTCCAGAAGCTTGTCGCGCAGGGTGGCGATGCGGGCGGGGGCCAGCTCGGGCTTGTTCAGGGCCTTGGCAAAGTGGTCGCGCGGGTGGGGCTCGAAGGTCATGACGCAGCTGGGCACGCCCCGGTGCGCGGCTTCGCTGCGCAACAGGGCCAGCATGGCCTGGTGCCCACGGTGCACGCCATCGAAGTTGCCGATGGTCAGGGCGCAGGCCGGGGCCAGTTCGGGGTGGTGGAAGCCGCGGAAAACCTTCATGGGAGCCAACAAAGCGGCCCTGGGCAGAGCCAGAGCGCGTCACGGTTTGGATGGATTTACAGGTTATATTGTGACCGAGCCCGGACGGGACTTGACGGCGCACAGCGCAAACGGCCCGGCCAGTGACTCACGAATTCGTGTCAGTGGTTGTGTGACTGTTGAATGGAGGCGTGTGTGAAGGTTCTCAAGCTGTCGGCCCAAGGTTTGCCCCAGTCCTGGATTTCGCTGGAGCAGGCGGTGCTGCATTACGCGGCCGACGAGGTGCGCTGGGAGGCGGGCGGCGAAGTCGCGGTGTTCCGGGGCGGGCACAACGCCATCACCGGCGCGCAGTCCATCATCACCGTCAACAGCATCATTGGCACCAAGGGCGTGCCCAACATCAACCCCTTTGACCTGCGGCCGAGCCTGACCAACATCAAGCTCTTCGCCCGCGACCGCAATGTCTGCGCCTACTGCGGCGGGCATTTCCACGAGACCGAACTCACCCGCGAGCACATCATCCCGGTTTCGCAAAACGGGCGAGACCAGTGGATGAACGTGGTCACCGCCTGCAAGGCCTGCAACCACCGCAAAAGCAACCGCACCCCCGAGCAGGCCCGCATGCCGCTGCTGTATGCGCCCTATGTGCCCAGCCTGTGGGAAGACTTCATCCTGCGCAACCGCCGCATCCTGGCCGACCAGATGGAGTTTTTGATGGCGCACGTGCCACGCACCTCGCGCTTGCTCGCCTGAAGCGGGGGGCGCGCGCCCCGCCATGACAAAGGGGCCCGCAGGCCCCTTTGTGCTTTGTGGCGCTCGCCCTCAGGCAAAGACGCCCGCGGTGTCCTGCATGCGCGCCGAGACCTCGCCGAGGTGGTGCAGCGTGTCGCCAAAAGTCATCTCCAGCTGGGTGAGCTTTTTGAAGTAATGGCTGACGATGTACTCGTCGGTCACGCCGATGCCGCCGTGCAGCTGCACCGCCGACTGGCCGACAAAGCGCATGGCCTGGCCCAGCTGGTAGCGGGCGCGGGCGATGGCCTGGCGGCGCTCGGCCTCCGGGCTGTGCAGCTTGAGGCTGGCGTAGTAGCTCATGGAGCGGGCCAGTTCGAGCTGCATCTTCATGTCGGCCATGCGGTGGCGCAGGGCCTGGAAGCTGGCGATCGCCACCCCGAACTGCTTGCGGGTGTTCATGTACTCGGCGGTGATGGCCAGGGTCTTGTCCATCACGCCCACGCCTTCGGCGCAGACGCAGGCCGAGCCGATGTCGGCGGCCTGTTCCAGTGCGGTCTGGCCCTTGTGGGTGATCAGCTGGGCCGGGCTTTGGTTCATGCGCACTTCTGCCGCGCGAGCGCCGTCCTGGGTCAGGTAGCCCTCGGTCTGGACACCGGCCGCGCCCCGTTCGACCAGGAACAGGGCCATCTGGCCAGCGGCGAGCGCCGGCACGATGAAGGCGTCGGCCTGGTCACCCACGGGCACGATGCTCTTGGTGCCGCTCACGGTCCATTGGCCACCGGCCTGCTGGGCTTGGGCCTGGCAGCGGTCGAGCTGGTGGCGTGCGCCACGCTCCTGGTGGGCCAGTACCACGATGGCTTCGCCAGCCGCGATGCGCGGCAGCCAGCCCGATTGCAGATCGGCCGGGGCGTGCGTTTGCAGCACGGCGCTGGCGATCAGCGTTTGCGCCAGCGGTTCGAGCACGATGCCACGGCCGAGCTCTTCCATCACCACCATGGCCTCGACCGGGCCCATGCCCAGGCCGCCGTGCGCTTCGCTCACGTACAGGCCGGCCAGGCCCAGCTCGGCCAGCTCGGTGTAGGCCCCGCGGTCAAAGCCGCCCGCATTCACGATGGCGCGGCGACGGTCAAAGTCGTAGCCCTTGTCCACCCATTTGCGTACCGCGTCGCGCAGCTGTTCCTGGTCGTCGGAAAAATCGAAATCCATCTCAGTCTCCCTTTCAGCCCAGAACCGTCTGGCTGACGATGTTGCGTTGCACTTCGTTGCTGCCGCCGTAGATGGTGGTCTTGCGCATGTTGAAGTAGTTGGAGGCCAGCGGCGCATTGGCCACCGCACCGCCGGGGAAGTTGCCTTGCCAGCCCGCTTCCATGGCGTCGAAGATGAAGGGCAGGCTGAAGGGGCCAGCGGCCTGCATCATGAGTTCGGTGTAGCGCTGCTGGATTTCGCTGCCGCGGATTTTGAGCAGGCCGGCGATGTCCAGCGAGTTCTTGCCCGATTTCTCGGCCGAGAGCACGCGCAGCACCAGCATTTCCAGTGCCACGATGTCCACCTCGAGCTTGGCGATCTCGTCGCGAAAGCGCATGTCTTCCCAGACGCCTTCGGCCTTGGCGATGCGCTTGAGGCGTTCGAGCTCGCGCTTGGCGCGGTTGACGTCGGCGATGTTGGTGCGCTCGTGGCTGAGCAGGTGCTTGGCGTAGGTCCAGCCCTTGTTTTCTTCGCCGATCAGGTTTTCGGCGGGCACCTCGACGTTGTCGAACCAGACCTCGTTGACTTCGCATTCGCCGTCCAGCAGCTTGATCGGGCGCACGGTGATGCCGGGCGATTTCATGTCGATCAGCAGGAAGGAGATGCCGGTCTGCGGCTTGCCCTCGGTGCTGGTGCGCACCAGGCAGAAGATCCACTCGCCGTACTGGCCCAGGGTGGTCCAGGTTTTCTGGCCGTTGACGATGTACTTGTCGCCCTTGCGCTCGGCGCGGGTCTTGAGCGAGGCCAGGTCCGAGCCCGAGCCCGGTTCGCTGTAGCCCTGGCTCCACCAGACTTCGCCACTGGCGATGCCGGGCAAAAAGCGCTGCTGCTGCTCGGCATTGCCAAAGGCCATGATGACGGGCGCCACCATCACCGGGCCGAAGGGCACCACGCGCGGCGCGCCGGCCAGGGCGCATTCTTCTTCAAACAGGTGCTTTTGCACCGCGTTCCAGCCCGGGCCACCGAACTGCTGGGGCCAGCCGTAGCCGAGCCAGCCTTTTTGGCCCAGGATCTTGGCCCAGCGCTGCATGTCTTCGCGCGAGAGGCGCTGTGCGGCGTGGACCTTGTCCGAAATGTCCTTGGGCAGGTTCGCGTGAACCCAGGTGCGGATCTCGTCGCGGAATGCGAGCTCTTCCGGGGTGAATGCCAAATCCATGGGGTGGTTCTCCTTTGATGGCTCTTTTTTAGCACGACCGTTCACCTGCTTCCTGTCCGGGTTGGGACAAGGGCCGGGCGGCCGGGTGGGGCGGGGATAATCCCAGCCACATGAAAAACATTGTCATCCTGATTTCAGGATCCGGCTCCAACATGGCCGCCATCGTGCGGCGCGCGCAGCAGGACCACTGGGAACGTCGGCTGGGCGCCAGGGTGGCCGCCGTGCTGAGCAACCGGGCCGACGCCGGCGGGCTGCGCTTCGCGCAGGCACAAGGCATTGCCACCGCCGTGCTGGACCACAAGGCTTACCCCAGCCGGGAGGCTTTCGATGCTGCGCTCATGCAGGCGATTGACCAGCATGCGCCCGCGCTGGTGGTGCTGGCCGGCTTCATGCGCATCCTCACGCCCGATTTTGTGCAGCATTACGCCGGCCGCCTGATCAACATCCACCCTTCGCTTTTGCCCGCCTTTCCTGGCCTGCACACGCATGAGCGGGCCATTCAAGCGGGCTGCCGGTTTGCCGGGGCCACGGTGCACGAGGTCACGGCCGAGCTGGACCACGGCCCCATCCTGGCGCAGGCGGTGGTGCCGGTGCTGGCCGATGACACGCCCGAGGCGCTGGCGGCGCGCGTGCTCACCCAGGAGCACCGCATCTACCCGCAGGCGGTGGCGGATGTCCTCGGGCGGTTGGCCTGATTCAGTCGCCGATGCGCGCGAAGCGCGCTTGCGTGCGCCCCTCGATCTCCACCGTTTCGCCAAACATGGCTGCCGGCCGCACCCACAGGCCCTGCTGGCCATAGAGCGCCTGGTAGAGCGTCATCGGCTCGAGCGTTTCGCTGTGCCGCACGGTGCCCAGCACGCGGTACTGGCCGCCCTTGTAGTGGCGGTACAGGCCCGGTGGGGTTTCGATCAGGGGGGGCAGGTCGTCGTCGGTCATGGTGGGTGGGGCGTGGTGCCCAGAAGCGGGGATGGGACAATACGGGCATGCATCCTAAAGCCCTCGTCGACAGCTGCGCCGAACTCGTCAAACTGTGCCTGACCTTTGAACACCCGGCCGACGCCGTGGTCTCCCGTTATTTCCGCGAGCACCGCGCCCTGGGCCCGCGCGAGCGCGCCACCCTGGCCGAAACCGCCTTTGCCGTGCTGCGCAAAAAACTCCTGTTCGAACAGCTGGCGCGCTCGGGCAGCGGCCCGCGCGAGCGGCGCCTGGCGATTCTGGGCTTTCATGGCCCGCGCGACTTCCTCAAGAGCGCGCTCAACGACACCGAGAAAAGCTGGCTCGATGCCTGCGACCGGGTGCAGCCCTCGGAGCTGATGGCGCCGCACCGCCACAACCTGCCCGAGTGGCTGGCGCGGGCGCTGCAGGCCCAGCTGGGCGACGATTTCCAGGCGCTGGCCGACACGCTGCAAAGCCCCGCCCCGCTGGACCTGCGGGTGAACACCCAGCTGGCCAAGCGCGAGCAGGTGCAAAAGGAACTGGCCAAAGCGGGCATCGTGGCCGAAGCCACGCCCCATTCGCCCTGGGGGCTGCGCCTGGCCGACAAGCCCGCGCTGCAGCGCACCGAGGCCTTCACCCGTGGCGCCATCGAGGTGCAGGACGAGGGCTCGCAGCTGCTGGCGCTGCTGGTGGACGCGCACCGGGGCGAGATGGTGGTCGACTTTTGCGCCGGCGCCGGCGGCAAGACGCTGGCGCTGGGCGCGGCCATGCGCAGCACCGGCCGCCTCTACGCCTTCGATGTGTCGGGCCACCGGCTCGAAGCGCTCAAGCCCCGCCTGGCGCGCAGTGGCCTGTCCAATGTGCACCCGGCCGCGATCGCGCACGAGCGCGACGATCGCATCAAGCGGCTGGCGGGCAAGATCGACCGGGTGCTGGTCGATGCCCCGTGCTCGGGCTTGGGCACCTTGCGCCGCAACCCCGACCTCAAGTGGCGCCAGTCCGAACAGGCGGTGGCCGAGCTGGTGGCCAAACAGACCGCCATCCTGGACAGCGCCGCCCGCCTGGTGAAGTCGGGCGGGCGCCTGGTCTATGCCACCTGCAGCGTGCTACCCGAGGAAAACGAAGCGGTGGCGCAGGCCTTCAGCCAGGCCCACCCGGATTTCGTGCCGCTGGAGGTGGCCCAGGAACTGCAGCGCCTGAAGGTCGAACAGGGTGCGGACTTGTGCAGCCACGATGGGCGGTTTTTGCGCCTGTGGCCGCACCGGCACGGCACCGACGGCTTTTTTGCCGCCGTCTGGGTTCGAAAATGAGGTGCTTTGGCCTCTTTTCTGCACCCGAATGCAGGAATGTCTGTCCTTTTGTGGGCTGAAAACCTAGAATCTGGGGTTGCCGTTTTGGGCGTTTAGAGAAAGTTCTGTTTCATGTTCCTGACCGATTGGGCCGTTGCCGATGCGCTGATCACCTGGATGGGCCACGGCCTGCTCGACCTGGCCTGGTGGCAGGTGCTGCTGATCACGCTGGGGCTGACGCACATCACCATCGCCAGCGTCACCATTTACCTGCACCGCCATTCGGCGCACCGGGCCCTCGATCTGCACCCGATTCCGGCGCACTTCTTCCGTTTCTGGCTGTGGATGACCACGGGCCAGGTGACCAAGGAGTGGACCGCGATCCACCGCAAGCACCACGCCAAGTGCGAGCGCGACGGCGACCCCCACAGCCCGGTCATCTTCGGCATTGAAACCGTCTTCTGGAAGGGCGCCGAGCTCTACCGCGCCGAGGCCAAGAACCAGGACACCCTGGAGCGCTATGGCCACAACACCCCCAACGACTGGATCGAGCGCAACGTCTACACCCGCTACTCCGCGCTGGGCGTGAGCCTGATGCTGATCATCGACGTGGCCCTGTTTGGCTTCCTGGGCCTAACGGTCTGGGCGGTGCAAATGGCCTGGATTCCGTTCACCGCGGCCGGCGTCATCAACGGCATTGGCCACTGGTGGGGTTACCGCAACTTCGAGGCGCAGGACGCCAGCACCAACATCTCGCCCTGGGGCATCCTGATCGGTGGCGAAGAGCTGCACAACAACCACCACACCTACCCGACCTCGGCCAAGCTCTCGGTCAAGCCCTACGAGTTCGACATCGGCTGGATGTACATCCGCACCCTGAGCGCGCTGGGCCTGGCCACCGTCAAGAAAACCCCGCCCCGTGCGGCCTACGGCGATGTCCGTCCGGTGGCCGACGAGAAGACCCTGGAAGCCCTGATCGCCAACCGCTACGAGGTGATGGCCCAGTACGCCCGTGGCCTGCGCGCGGTGGTGGCCCAGGAAGCGGCCAAGCTGGGCGATGCCCAGGTGCTGCGCGACGCCAGCCGCTGGCTGCACCGCGATGCCGAAAAGGTGCCAGCCGCTGCCCAGCCCCGCCTGCAGCAGGCCATCAAGGCCAGCCCGGCCCTGGACAAGATGGTGCAGATGCGCGAAGAACTGCGCCAGATCTGGCTCAACACCTCGCAGTCGCGCGAGCAGCTGGCTGCCGACCTGCAAGCCTGGTGCCGACGCGCCGAGGACAGCGGCATTGCCGCGCTGCGCGACTTCTCGATGAAGCTGCGTTCGGTGCGGGTGCGCACGGCCTGATGGCCTGGGCCCCGCGCCCAATGAAAAAAAGCCGCTGAATCAGCGGCTTTTTTGTTGGGGTGAGCTGCAATTACTTGAGCTTCACTTCCTTGTACTCGACGTGCTTGCGAGCCTTGGGATCAAACTTCATGATCGCCATTTTCTCGGGCATGGTCTTCTTGTTCTTGCTGGTGGTGTAGAAGTGACCGGTACCGGCCGTGGACTCCAGCTTGATCTTTTCGCGTCCGCCTTTGCTTGCCATGGTGTTCAGCTCCTATGAAAGGTTCAGGCCTGGCCGCGTGCGCGCAGGTCGGCGAGCACGGAGTCGATGCCGTTCTTGTCGATCAGGCGAAGAGCAGCGCTGGACACGCGCAGGCGCACCCAACGGTTTTCGCTCTCGACCCAGAAACGACGGTATTGCAGGTTCGGCAGGAACCGGCGCTTGGTTTTGTTGTTGGCGTGGGAAACATTGTTCCCGACCATCGGGCCTTTGCCCGTGACGTCACACTTGCGTGCCATGAGGACACTCCGTACTTTTCAAACAGCCGGTACCGATGGACGCCTGCAGATTTGCAGGCATCGGGCACTCCGGCCTCACCTCGCCAGGATGGGTGGCGGTATCCCAGATCACTGAACCCGGGCTCCCGCAGCAGGGCGGGCGGATTCAGCAAAGTCCACGATTATAACGAAAAACCGTGCCGCCCCCGGCCCGCCCGTCTGGGCGGGGGCCGGGCGCCGCCGTTCAGCCGTTTTCCTGCTCCAGGAAGCGCTGGGCGTCGAGCGCCGCCATGCAGCCGGTGCCGGCGCTGGTGATGGCCTGGCGGTAGACATGGTCCTGCACGTCGCCGGCGGCGAACACGCCGGGCACGCTGGTCTGGGTGGCAAAGCCCTTGAGGCCGCCGCGGGTGACGATGTAGCCGTTTTCCATCTCCAGCTGGCCCTGGAAGATATCGGTGTTGGGCGAGTGGCCAATGGCGATGAAGCAGCCCTTGAGCGCCAGGTCTTCGGTGCTGCCGTCCTGGGTGCTTTTCAGGCGCACGCCGGTCACGCCGGTCTCGTCGCCCAGCACCTCGTCCAGGGTCTTGAAGGTCTTGAGCACGATCTTGCCTTCGGCCACCTTGTCCATGACCTTGTCGACCAGGATGGGTTCGGCCTTGAACTTGTCGCGGCGGTGGACCAGGTAGACCTTGGTGGCGATGTTGGAGAGGTAGAGCGCTTCTTCGACGGCGGTGTTGCCACCGCCGATGACGCAGCAGACCTCGCCGCGGTAGAAAAAGCCGTCGCAGGTGGCGCAGGCGCTCACGCCGCGGCCCTGGAAGGCCTCTTCCGAGGGCAGGCCCAGGTATTTGGCCGAGGCGCCGGTGGCGATGATCAGGCTGTCGCAGGTGTAGGTGCCGGCGTCGCCCCGGAGGGTGAAGGGGCGCTTGGAGAAGTCAACGGTGTGGATGTGGTCGAACACGATCTGGGTTTTGAAGCGCTCGGCATGCTCCAAAAAACGCTGCATCAGCTCGGGGCCCTGCACGCCGTGCACATCGGCCGGCCAGTTGTCGACTTCGGTGGTGGTCATGAGCTGGCCGCCCTGGGCCATGCCGGTGATCAGCAGCGGGTTGAGGTTGGCGCGGGCGGCGTAAACGGCGGCGGTGTAGCCGGCCGGGCCAGAGCCCAGGATCAGGACTTTGGCGTGTTGTGTGGCTGTGCTCATGACAAGGCTTTCAGGGGAATGCGAGGCAAACAAGGGGGACGTGGCCACCCAAACCGACATTGTAAGAACCCGGCACGACCCTGCGGGGCCACAGGCAATGGCGCGGGCCCGATCGGGTAAGCTTCGCACCCAAACCATGAGTTATTCCCTGCACACATTGAACGGGTCGGCGGCACCCGACCCGGACCCGTCCGGGCCGCGCAGCCTGTGGGCCCGATTTGCGCTGGAAATCGGCCTGCTGCTCGGCGGTGCCTGCCTGGCGCTGACTTTGCTGGCCATGCTCAGTTACAGCCCGGCGGACCCCGCCTGGTCGACTTCGGGCAGCCGTGCGGTGGTGCACAACTGGGCCGGACGGCTGGGGGCCTGGGTGGCGGACCTGGTCTTTTTTGCGCTGGGCTATTCGGCCTGGTGGTGCTGGGCCGCCGGCCTGCGCGCCTGGCTGGGCGGCTTTTCCCGTTGGCTGGGCAATGCGGGCTGGGGTCATGCCCCGCAGCCGCCGGCTGCGCGCCACCTGTGGTTTTTCTGGATCGGCATGGCGGTGCTGCTGGCCAGCAGCTGCGCCCTCGAGTGGGCGCGCCTGTACCGCTGGGAGGCGCATCTGCCGGGCCACAGCGGCGGGGTGTTGGGCTACTGGCTGGGCGACCTGTCCGTGCTGTGGCTGGGCTTCAATGGTTCGGCACTGGCCGGCATCGTGCTCATGGTGCTGGGCATGGCGATGGTGTTCCGTTTTTCCTGGGCCGAGCTGGCCGAAGGCATCGGCGCCCGCATCGATGCCCTGATCCAAAGGCGCCATGTGCAACGTGAAATCCAGACCGACCTGGCGCTGGGCCAGCAGGCCCTGCGTGAGCGCGAGCAAAGCGCCCCCTTCCAGCCGCTCGATGCGCCCTGGCAAGAGCGCACCGAGCCCCTGCTGGATGGGCAGGCGCTGGCTTCCCCCCAGCTCGAGATTGCGCCCCTGCCCGTGCCGCCCGCCAGGCCGACCCCCATGGTCATCGAGCCGGGCGTCACCGAAGTGCCGCGCAGCGAGCGCGTGGCCAAAGAGCGCCAAAAGCCCCTCTTCAATGAACTGCCCGACAGCAAGCTGCCCCAGGTGGACCTGCTGGACGCGCTGATGGCGCGGCAGGAAACCGTTTCGCCCGAGACGCTGGAGATGACCAGCCGCCTGATTGAAAAGAAGCTCAGCGACTTTGGCGTGCAGGTGCGTGTGGTGGCGGCCGCGCCCGGGCCGGTCATCACCCGCTACGAGATCGAGCCGGCCACCGGCGTCAAGGGCTCGCAGATCGTCAACCTGGCCAAGGACCTGGCGCGCTCGCTCTCGCTGGTGTCGATCCGCGTGATCGAAACCATTCCCGGCAAGAACTACATGGCGCTGGAGTTGCCCAACGCCAAGCGCCAGTCGATCAAGCTCAGTGAAATCCTGGGCTCGCAGGTCTACAACGAGGCCAAGTCCATGCTGACCATGGGCCTGGGCAAGGACATCGTGGGCAACCCGGTGGTGGCCGATCTGGCCAAGATGCCGCACGTGCTGGTGGCCGGCACCACCGGCTCGGGCAAGTCGGTGGGCATCAACGCCATGATCCTGTCGCTGCTCTACAAGGCCGAGGCGCGCGATGTGCGCCTCTTGATGATCGACCCCAAGATGCTGGAGATGTCGGTCTACGAAGGCATTCCGCATTTGCTGGCGCCGGTGGTCACCGACATGAAGCAGGCCGCGCACGGCCTGAACTGGTGTGTGGCCGAGATGGAAAAACGCTACAAGCTCATGAGCAAGCTGGGCGTGCGCAACCTGGCCGGCTACAACGCCAAGATCGACGACGCCGCGGCCCGCGAGGAGTTCATCTACAACCCCTTCAGCCTCACACCCGAGGACCCCGAGCCGCTCAAGCGTTTGCCGCACATCGTCATCGTCATCGACGAGCTGGCCGACCTGATGATGGTGGTGGGCAAGAAAATCGAGGAACTGATCGCCCGCCTGGCGCAGAAGGCCCGTGCGGCCGGTATCCACCTGATCCTGGCCACCCAGCGCCCCAGCGTGGACGTCATCACCGGCCTGATCAAGGCCAACATCCCGACCCGCATCGCCTTCCAGGTGTCCAGCAAGATCGACAGCCGCACCATCCTCGACCAGATGGGCGCCGAAGCCCTGCTGGGCATGGGCGACATGCTCTACATGCCCTCGGGCACCGGCTTTCCGATCCGGGTGCACGGCGCTTTTGTCAGTGACGACGAGGTCCACCGCGTGGTCGAGTACCTCAAGACCCAGGGCGAGCCCGACTACATCGAAGGCGTGCTCGAAGGCGGTACGGTCGAGGGCGAGGAGGGCCTGCTGGGCGAGGGCGGCGACGGCGGCGAGAAGGACCCGATGTACGACCAGGCGGTCGAGGTCGTGCTCAAGCACCGCAAGGCCAGCATCTCGCTGGTGCAGCGCCACCTCAAGATCGGTTACAACCGCGCCGCCCGTCTGGTGGAAGACATGGAAAATGCCGGTTTGGTCAGCGCCATGAGCGGCAGCGGCCAGCGAGAAATACTGGTGCCTGCGCGCACCGACTGAGGAACAGATGCTCAACCGTAGAACATGCTTGTGGCTGGGGGCCTGGCCCTGGTTTGCGCCCCTGGCCAGCTGGGCGCAGGGCGATGGCCTGGCCTTGCTCGGGCAGTTTTTGCAATTGGCCCGCAGCGGCCGGGCCCAGTTCACGCAGGTGGTCACGGCCGTGCCCAAGGCGGGGCAGCCCCCGCGCCAGCGCAGCTCCAGCGGCACGCTGGAATTCCAGCGCCCCGGGCGTTTCCGTTTCAGCTACCGCAAGCCCTTCGAGCAAACCCTGGTGGCCGATGGCCAGACCCTGTGGCTGCACGACCCCGATCTGCAGCAGGTCACTGCGCGGGCGCAGTCCCAGGTGCTGGGCAGCACGCCGCTGGCCTTGATCATTTCTGCCACCGACCTGTCGGGCCTGCAAAAAGACTTCCAGCTGCAGACCGAAGCCCCGCGCGACGGGCTGGCCTGGGTCAAGGCCACGCCCAAACGCAGCGAGGGCCAGATCCAGTACATCCTGGCCGGCTTGCGCAGCGGTGAGCGCGGCCCGGAGCTGGTGGCGCTGGAGGTGCTCGATGCCCTGGGCCAGCGTTCGGTGCTGTCCTTCACCGCTTTCGAGATCAACCCGGCCCTCAAGGCCGATGTGTTCCAGTTCCAGCCGCCTGCAGGCACCAGCGTGATCCGCCCCTGAGCGGCAGAGTTCCATGCAGCCGCTGCACATCCCTTTGGCCGAGCGTCTGCGCCCGCGCAGGCTGGGCGAGGTGATTGGCCAGCAGCACATCCTTGGCGAGGGCATGGCCCTGCGCTTGGCCTTCGAGTCGGGCCAGCCCCACAGCTGCATCCTGTGGGGGCCGCCGGGCGTGGGCAAGACCACCATCGCCCGGCTCATGGCCGAAGCCTTTGAGGCCCAGTTCATCAGCATCAGTGCGGTGCTGGGCGGGGTCAAGGACATCCGCGAGGCGGTCGAGCAGGCCCTGGCCGCGCGTGAAGGCCTGCAACCCCGCCGCACCATCGTCTTTGTCGATGAAGTGCACCGTTTCAACAAGAGCCAGCAGGATGCTTTCCTGCCCCATGTCGAAAGCGGGCTGTTCACCTTCATTGGCGCCACCACCGAAAACCCGTCCTTTGAAGTCAACTCGGCCCTGCTCTCGCGCGCGGCCGTGTATGTGCTGCAAGCGCTGGGCGAGGCCGATCTGCAGCAGATCGTGGCGCGGGCGCAGGCCATTGGCGCCGTGCCCGCCCTGCAGGACGATGCCCTGCAGCGCTTGCTCGCTTATGCCGATGGCGATGCCCGGCGTTTGCTCAACACCCTGGAGACGCTGGCCATGGCGGCCGCGCGTGAACAGATCGACCCCGTCACCGACGCCTGGCTGCTCAAGGTGCTGGGCGAGCGCATGCGCCGCTACGACAAGGGTGGGGAACAGTTCTACGACACCATCAGCGCGCTGCACAAATCGGTGCGTGGCTCCGACCCCGATGCCGCGCTGTACTGGCTGGTGCGCATGCTCGACGGCGGGGTGGACCCGCGCTACATCGCGCGGCGCCTGATCCGCATGGCGACCGAAGACATTGGCCTGGCCGATCCCCGCGCCCTGCGCCTGGCCCTGGACGCCGCCGAGGTGTACGAACGGCTGGGCAGCCCCGAAGGGGAGCTGGCGCTGGCCGAATGCGTGGTGTATCTGGCCGTGACGGCCAAATCGAACGCGGTCTACAAGGCCTTCAACCAGGCGCGCGCTTTTGTCAAACAGGACGGCACCCGACCGGTGCCCATGCACCTGCGCAATGCACCGACGCGGCTCATGAAAGACCTCGAATACGGTAAGGGATACCGATATGCCCACGACGAGGAGGGTGGCTTTGCCGCGGGCGAGCGCTACTTGCCCGATGGCATGCACAATCCGGGCTTTTACCAGCCGGTGCGGCGTGGTTTGGAGATTCGCATCGACGAGAAGCTGCGCGAATTGCGCGAAAAAAATGACCTTCAGGGTAACTCCCGAGGAAAGTGAGCGCTTTTCGATTCCGGTCTTCAATACAATCCCGCCCCACCGACCCGCTTGAGGTGCGCCTCGGCGGGTTTTTTGCTAGCTGGTGACCGTGCTCCGCCCACAAGGCGGCACGGCGCACAGCGGTCACCGACACGAGGTCAGGCAAGAGCTGGCCGACACGGAGAAAAACAAGATGGAAGTCCTGCTTCAGCAGATCATCAACGGCCTGGTCCTGGGCAGCATGTATGCGCTGGTGGCCCTGGGCTACACCATGGTCTACGGCATCATCAACCTGATCAATTTCGCCCACGGCGAGGTGTTGATGGTCGGCGCCCTGACCAGCTGGACCGCCATCGGCATCATGAAAGACGGCATGCCGGGCGCACCCGGTTGGGTCATCCTGATCCTGGCCACGCTGATCGCTTGCGTGGTGGCGGCCGTGCTCAATTTCACCATCGAGAAAATCGCCTACCGCCCCTTGCGCAACAGCCCCAAGCTGGCCCCGCTGATCACGGCGATCGGCATGAGCATCCTGCTGCAAACCCTGGCGATGATCATCTGGAAGCCCAACTACAAGGCTTACCCCACCCTCTTGCCCAGCACGCCGGTCAACATCGGCGGGGCCGTGATCACGCCCACCCAGATCATGATCCTGGGGGTCACCGCGGTGTCGCTGGCCGTGCTGATGTGGCTGGTCAATTCCACACGCCTGGGCCGTGCCATGCGCGCCACGGCAGAAAACCCGCGGGTCGCGGCCCTGATGGGCGTCAAGCCCGATGTGGTGATTTCGGCCACCTTCATCATCGGCGCCGTGCTGGCGGCGATCGCCGGGGTCATGTACGCCTCCAACTACGGCACCGCCCAGCACTCGATGGGCTTCCTGCCCGGCCTCAAGGCCTTCACGGCCGCGGTGTTTGGCGGCATTGGCAACCTCTCGGGCGCCGTGGTCGGCGGCCTGCTGCTGGGCCTGATCGAGTCGATCGGCTCGGGCTACATCGGCGACCTGACCGGGGGCGTGCTGGGCAGCCACTACGCCGACATCTTTGCCTTCGTCGTGTTGATCATCGTGCTGACCTTGCGCCCCTCGGGCTTGATGGGCGAGCGGGTGGCCGACCGTGCCTGATGCGAGGGATGCCATGAAACAGAACAAGACCGCTCAATACCTGCTCATCGGTGCCGCCCTGCTGGTGCTGCCCCTGGTCCTGCAGTACTTTGGCAATGCCTGGGTGCGCATTGCCGACATGGCGCTGCTGTACGTGCTGCTGGCGCTGGGCCTGAACATCGTGGTTGGCTATGCCGGCCTGCTCGACCTGGGTTATGTGGCCTTCTTTGCCGTCGGGGCCTACATGTACGCCCTGCTGTCGTCTCCGCATCTGCTCGACACCTTCCCGGCGCTGGCGGTGTACTTCCCCAATGGCATGCACATGCCGCTGTGGGTGATCGTGCCCTTGGGGGCGGCGCTGGCGGGCGTGTTTGGCATGCTGCTGGGCGCGCCAACCCTCAAGCTGCGGGGCGATTACCTGGCCATCGTCACGCTGGGCTTTGGAGAAATCATCCGGGTGTTCATGAACAACCTGGACCACCCGGTCAACATCACCAACGGGCCCAAGGGCATCGACATGATCGACTCGATCACGGTGTTTGGCTGGAGCCTGAGCAAGAAGCTCAACATCGGTGGCTTCGAGATCGCCTCGGTCACCCTCTACTACTATCTGTTCCTGTCCCTGGTGCTGATCAGCGTGCTGATTTCGCACCGGCTGGAGTTCTCGCGCATCGGCCGCGCCTGGATGGCCATCCGCGAGGACGAAATCGCGGCCAAGGCCATGGGTCTGAACACCCGCAACCTCAAGCTGCTGGCCTTCGGCATGGGCGCCACCTTTGGCGGTGTCTCGGGCGCCATGTTTGCCGGCTTCCAGGGCTTTGTGTCGCCCGAGTCCTTCAGCCTGATGGAGTCGGTGATGATCGTGGCCATGGTGGTGCTCGGTGGTCTGGGCCATTTGCCCGGGGTCATCCTGGGTGCCGTTTTGCTGGCGGCCTTGCCCGAAGTGCTGCGCTATGTGGCGGGGCCGCTGCAGGCCATGACCGATGGCCGGCTGGATGCGGCCATCCTGCGCCAGCTGCTGATCGCCCTGGCCATGATCGTGGTGATGCTGATGCGTCCGCGCGGCCTCTGGCCCTCGCCCGAACACGGCAAGGCCCTCAGCGGCAAATGACAGGGAGCGCAGCATGACAAGCAAAGACACCGTTCTCCGCGTGGCCGGCATTTCCAAGCGTTTTGGCGGCCTGCAGGCGCTCTCCGAGGTGGGCATCACCATCGAGCGGGGCCAGGTCTATGGCCTGATCGGCCCCAATGGCGCGGGCAAGACCACCTTCTTCAATGTGATCACCGGGCTGTACACGCCCGACAGCGGCACTTTT